>SCPP01000163.1_pt1 | contig 145506 bp, 149 predicted proteins | sample 6106811 | NCBI WGS metagenome assembly SCPP01 (sample SAMN10720449, study PRJNA508395) | human gut metagenome | isolation source: Participant 2 stool, 15 month | host: Homo sapiens | collected 2018 | reverse complement strand
AAATGGTATATTTGTAACCAAAATAAAGAATACGTGATTGGCACAACAGACTATATTAGTATTAAGTTAACTGATGAGACGCAGTTTCGTTCTATATTCGACAAATATTACATATCTTTATGTATGTTTGCTAATCAGTATGTCGAAAATGATGCATTAGCGGCTGATATTGTTCAGAGTGTTTTGTGAAGTTGTGGCAGTTGCGCGATGATTTCATGTATGCATCAGATTAAATCATTCCTCTATACGTCGGTACGCAATAAATCTTTAAATGAACTGGAACATACCAAGGTCATGAACGAGTATGCACAGAAAGTTCAGGAAATGAGTAAAGACTCTTTTCCAAGACAAGGTCATAGCAGAAGAAAGTTACCGGATATTAGTGGATGCCATTGAAAAACTGCCACCGCAGATGAAAAGCATTATGCAACTGGCACTTGAGGGAAAAGCAATCCGGAAATTGCTGAAACACTGAATATTTCCGGCGAAACGGTACACTCCCAGAAAGATTGCCTACCGTAAATTACGCGTATATTTGAAAGACTATTACTACCTGGTTTTACTTTTATAGTTTCTTTTAAAAATCATTTTTAATACACCCTGATTTTCAATTCACCTGTTTTAGTATAAACAACGATTAAAACATGTGAATTATGATAAACCAACATTTCTATATTGCAAGACTCATTGCAAGATACTTATCTGATGAAATCGAGGAAGAAGAACAGGCAGAACTGACCCGGTGGAGAATGAATCGCCCGAAAACGAACGCCTTTTTGGAAATCTGCAAGGAAGAGAACATAAAGCAGAATATGCAGAAGCGGCAAACTTTCCATACAGAGGACGGATGGGAGGGAGTGCAAAGAAAAATCCAACGCCATCGGTTCAGACATCGGATACTGAATATATGTAAATATGCTGCTATTTTCATTTTTCCGGTGGTTATTGCTACTGTGGCAATATATAAGAGCGGTAATGAACCCCAGCCGTTATCTCAAGTAGCGAAACAAATTGTTCCGGGTGGTAAGAAAGCCGTTCTTATTCTGGATAATGGAGAAGCAATTGATTTGAAGTCTACCTCCGGCGTGGAATTGAAAGAAAAAGATGGTACAGTCATTCAGGTGGATTCTACAGCATTGAATTATCAGCAGGCTCCCGCCCGGACATCCGAAAAACTTGCATATAATAAGGTAAACGTTCCTCGTGGTGGTGAATATCAGCTGACGTTGAGCGATGGAAGTAAAGTACAGTTGAATTCTATGAGTTCCATCCGTTTCCCTGTTCAGTTTGCACAGGATTGCCGTCTGGTAGAATTGGAGGGAGAGGCCTATTTCGAAGTAAGCAAAACCGGACAGCCTTTTATTGTACAAACCAAAGGGATGAAAATAGAAGTATTAGGAACTACTTTTAATATATCAGCTTACGCAAACGAAGAATATCAAACTACACTTGTCAGCGGTTCGGTAAAAGTACAGACTGAAAATGGAAGCAACCGGATTCTGAAACCATCGGAACAGGCTTGTATTACTCCGGGCAGCAACCAGATCAATGTACGCAATGTAGATACTGCATTTTATACTTCATGGATACATGGAAAGATCAATTTCAAGGACCAGCGATTGGACGACATCATGAAAACTCTTGCCAGATGGTATGATATGGATGTAGTCTATGAGAATGAGGCGACGAAAGAGTTACGCTTCGGTTGCTATGTTAACCGCTATAATGAGATTACCCCATTGGTGAAATTGTTGGAGCAAACGGGTAGAGTAACTGTCACAGTAGAAGGAAAAACTATCAAAATATTCACTAATCATTAATCCCTTTTTTATGGAAAAACTACGTAATGTTGCCAGATTTGGGAAATATGGAAAACGTCTTTGTATGATGTTCCTTTTTCTGTATTACGACTTGGCTGATGCGCGCATCTGTATTCGCACAGACCACGGTTACAGCCAAATTCAGAAATGTAACACTGAATGAAGTTCTTTGGGAAATTCAGAAACAAACGGACTTTACCTTTATCTACAGCACAAATGATGCAAAGAAAGTCAGAGTGGAAAATCTGGATGTGAAGAATGAACTGATTTCTGAAGTGCTTAACAAATGCCTGCGAAATAGCGGACTGACTTATACGGTTCATGATGGAGTAATTGCCATCCGTAAGGCTGAACCCGTTAGGACGGAAACTGTTGCACGTGAGAAATATACGATTACAGGGAAAGTAATTGAAGATAGTGGAGAGCCGATAATCGGAGCTAATGTCATCGTGAAAGGTACAACTAACGGTATGATGACTGATATGGATGGTAATTTCCATCTGGAAGTTACAGACAAGAAAGTGACTCTGATGGTTTCTTATATCGGTTATGCGTCACAGGAGGTAGTTGCAACTCCCGGCAAGCCGATGAGCATAATCCTGAAAGTGGATAATAACCTGTTGGACGAAGTAATTGTAACGGGATATGGTACTTTCAAGAAATCGGCTTATGCAGGTTCTGCCAGTATCGTAAAGACAGATGCTGTGAAAGATGTGCCTAATGTATCTTTCCAACAGATGTTGGAGGGGGCGGCTCCCGGTGTCAGCGTAAATACCGGTTCGGGTATACCGGGTTCGTCAACGTCCATCCGTATCCGTGGTATGGGTTCGTTCAATGCCTCCAATTCTCCGCTGTATGTAGTGGATGGTGTTCCCGTATTGTCGGGTAATATTGGTGCATCTGGTAGTGATTCCGGTTTGGATGTAATGTCTACCTTGAATACATCGGATATTGAAAGCATCACTGTTATCAAGGATGCCGCTGCTGCTTCACTTTATGGTTCACGTGCAGCAAATGGCGTTGTCATTATTACTACGAAACAAGGAAAAGCAGGTAAACCGGTCTTTAAATTGAAATCGGATTGGGGATTCTCTAATTTTGCCATGCCTTCCGCGAATTGATGGGCGGACAGGAACGTCGTAACGATCCACGAGGGGCTTCGAAATTATGCTTTAACTTATAGTGGTAAGACCGATGATGAGGTAGGACTTCATCGTGGGATGACCGAGAATGAAGCATGGGCTTATGCCGATTCGAATATTGACCAGTATGCACCGATCCCTTGGTGTGGTTTTGTGAATTGGGATGATTATCTGTTCCGTAACGGTAGCCACCAGAATTACGAGTTTTCAGCTTCCGGCGGACAGGAAAAGATTAAATACTATACGTCCATCGGCTATATGAAGCAGGATGGTGTTACGATAAACTCCGGTCTGGAACGTATTTCTGCACGTTTGAATGTAGACTATCAGATGGCTAAATGGATGAATATCGGTGCAAAGATACAGTTCTCCAAAGTGAATCGATACTTATTCGGAAGGGACATCGTATACTTCTCCAATTTACGGTACGCGTAATGGAGCCCACCGTCTGACCCTATATGGAATGAAGACGGTACCTGGAACCGTGCATTAATCAAATTGATGACCGTAATCCGATGTTACCAAATTCTTATAATTTTAAGAGAGAATATGCGACCCGTTCTTTCAATACCGTATATGCATCATTCGATATTTGGAAAGGAATCAAGTTTGCGTCTACATTCAGTTATGATTTTGTGATGAACAAGTCTCGTGCATGGAAAGACCCGCGTACCAGTGACGGTGACGATGATAACGGACGTTTCAGCAAAGATTATAATGATATTACCAATATGACATGGTCTAATATTCTGACTTATCAGACAAAGATCAAGAAAAACATAATCTGGACCTTTTGGCTGGTTATGAAATCAACAGTAAGGAGTCGGATGGACTGGGAACTACTATCTCTAATTTTGCACGCTGGGATAAACCGGAAGTCAACAATGGTGTAGTGTATCAGAGTATGGGAGGTTCTAACAGTACGACGCGTATTGTCTCTTATATTACACGTGCCAACTATGATTATGACAACAAATACTATCTGGGAGCGAGTTGGAGAACAGACGGAAGTTCGCGATTGGCAAGAGAGAATCGTTGGGGAAATTTCTGGTCATTGTCCGGTGCATGGAGAGTGAGTAGCGAGAGTTTTATGAAACCTCTTCAGAACTGGTTAAGTGACTTGAAACTTAGAGTTTCTTACGGTGTGAACGGAACTCTGCCGTCTTCTTATTATGGATATATGGGATTGAGCAGTCTGACTAGTAATTATAACGATAATCCGGGTATCACGCAGTCGCAACTGGAAAACAAGGAACTGACTTGGGAAACCAACTATAACTTCAACTCCGGTATCGACTTGGGATTCTTCGACAACAGACTGAATGTTACATTTGAATATTACGTTCGTACAACGAAAAATCTGCTTTACAGCCGGCCATTATCTCTTGCAACAGGTTTCTCAAGTTATCTTGCCAACATAGGTAAATTACAAAACAAGGGATATGAATTGGAAATTCGTTCAACTAATATCGAGACAAAAGATTTTCGTTGGAGCACTAGTTTGAATCTGGGACATAATGCCAATAAAATCCTGGTTGGACGGAGATTTGAAACAAGTAACCAGCGGAACATCTATTCATAAGGTAGGTTTGCCCTATTCTACCTATTATATGATTGAATTTGCAGGCATCGACCCGGTAGACGGTGAACCGATGTTCTATAAGAATACGACGGATGAAAATGGAAATCTGAACAAAGAAACTACTAAAGATCCGAGTAGTGCGGAAAAGTGATACTGCAATGTGCCGATCCTACTATCACCGGTGGACTGGGTAACAGCATCTCTTATAAGTGGTTTGATCTGAATTTTAACGTGAATTTCTCTTTTGGGGCATGGAACTATGACGGCGCGGCAGGCAAACTGGAACACGGTGGCGATGGAACGCTGAATATTCCTATTTATTACCGGAAACGCTGGCAGAAAGAGGGTGATGAAACGAGTATTGAACGTTTTGTAGTCGGTAGATCAATTTCCATGACCGATTATGCTACCACACGTCGTTTATACAGTGGAGATTATGTTCGTCTGAAGAATCTGACTTTCGGCTTTACACTGCCGAAGACATGGACCCGGAAAGTGGGTATAGACAATATACGTCTGTATGCATCGGGCAATAACCTGTTAACTTGGGCGGCATACGATTATATTGACCCCGAATCGGGTTCATCACCTAGTTGGGATACTCCTCCGATGAGAACTTATACATTCGGTTTGGAAGTGAAATTCTAAGTGCATTAATCTATAAATGAATAAGTATGAAAAAGATAAAATATATAGCTTTAGGTGCCTTTGCAACCTTATTGAGTAGTTGCGGAAATGATTGGTTGGATTTGCAATCTTCCACAGCTATAGAAACTGATGGTTCATTGATCGAATTAAGAGATTTTGAATTTGTGCTGAACGGTGCATACAGCAGTATGCAGTCATCCAGTTATTATGGAGCAGATATGTTCTGTTATGGTGATTTGAGGGGAGATGACATGAAATCTTATAAGTCTTCCAGCACCAATGTCAGTTTCTATACATTCAAGTACAATAAGACGAATGGACCTAGTGGTTTCTGGGGGATGTACTACGGTATTGGTAAGAACCTGAACATTTTATTCCGGGATATTGAAAAGATAAAGCTTGTTCCCGATCGGGAAATTACAACTCCGAAACTGGAGAAGCTGACAGAGCAGGAGTATTATAATGACTTGAAAGGAGAGGCTTTGGCAATACGTGCCTTGTTGCTGTTCGATATGACACGTATTTACGGGTATCCTTATCTGAAAGATAACGGGGCATCACTGGCTGTGCCCATTATTGATAAAGTGGTAGAAGATAAGAATATCAAACCTTCCCGCAATACGACCGCCCAATGTTATAAGGCCATCACAGACGACCTGACAGATGCGGTGAAGCTGCTTCGTCCGGTAAAGAAAGAGGGTAAGATCAATAAATGGGGGGCAATGACATTATTAAGCCGGGTTTATCTCTATATGGGGAATGACAAAGAGGCATACGATGTGGCTGCCGAAGCTATCAAAGGTGCGGAAAAACAAGGCTATAAGTTGTGGACCAATGATGAATATGCCAAGATATGGGCTACTCCGTTCAATAGTGAACTGTTGTTCGAAATTGTGAATCTGACAACTGATAGTCCGGGAAAATCATCCATCGGTTATCTTAGCACCAAATATAATCTGATAGCTACCGAAAAGTATTGGAAAGACTACATGAAAGACAATTCCGATGATGTTCGTAGTCAGATGGTGTCTACGGCAAGTAGCAGTAAACCTTATTGCTTGAAATATCCGGCCCAAGGTTCTAAATCGTATGAAGATGCCAATATCCCGGTTTTCCGTCTGTCGGAACTCTATCTGAATGCGGCTGAAGCTGCGATTAAGAGGAATGATATACCTAATACGCGCAAGTATCTGAAACCTATTTATGCACGTACGGGTAAGGATCTGGATGCCGTGGCAGATGAAGATATAAATCTGGATCTGGTGCTTGAACAGCGTCGCATTGAATTCTGGGGAGAGGGACAACGTTTCTTTGATTTACTTAGAAATAACAAGAAAGTGATACGTGAAGATTATTTGAGCGAAGTTCCCAATGAAGCAGTAGAGTTTGATTGGAGTTATTATAAAATCGTTCTTCCTGTTCCTAACCACGAAATGGAGTACAATGAAAATATGGTTCAGAATCCGGAATATGAATTGCATTAATTAACGCATTAACGTATAGAAATTATGAAAAAGATATATAGCATCTATTTCCTTTTGGGTTTGTTCATCACGGCCTTTTATTCGTGCGGGGAAGATCTGACTCCCGTGGGACCGGATATAGCTGAAATCACTCATTTCCGTAATGATGGTCCTTACCTTTTCTATGAAAACGGTAGACTTAAAATTCTGGAAGTGACTAAAGATAATGCATTGAACATTCGTGAAGAATCCGGATTACCGGCCGGATTGAAACTGGATGTGTATTCGGATGATAATCAGCTCCTTTTTCAGGTACCCATTAATAAGATTGAGAATTTTGAACGTCCGGCATGGGAAAACCGTACCGAGTATGCTAAAACATTTGCCGTATCCGACCTTCACGGGCGTTTCGACTTGTTTGCCGCTATTCTGAAAACAGGGGAAGTGATTAATGATAAATATGAATGGATATATGGCAGTAACCATTTGGTGATTGATGGTGATATTTTCGATCGTGGAGCAGACGTACTTCCTATTTTATGGCTCATATACAAATTGGAATTTGAGGCGAAAACTGTTGGCGGCAGAGTGACAACCATCTTGGGGGATCACGAAGAAATGATAATGCGTGATAATCTGAAATATACGTATGCCAAGTACAACACTCTTTCGCAAAGAGCGATGAACATGACCTATGGAAAAATGTGGGGACTGACGAATGTGATGGGTAACTGGCTGTGTTCTAAAAACACCATTCAGATTGTAGGTGAAAACCTTTATGTTCATGCAGGATTGAGTAAGGTGTTTATGGAACGCGAAGAGACAATTCCCGAAATCAATGAACTGGTGAGCAAGAGCATTTACCTTTCAAAAGAGGAACGGAAAAAACAATATCCGGATATTGCCGATTTCCTTTATAGTGATAGTTATAACGGTCCGTTGTGGTATCGTGGAATGGTTAAGACTGGCAGTGAGTACAGTCCGATAAAGGAAGCGGATGTAGATAAACTTCTGGCTCAATATGATGTCAAACGTATTATTATCGGTCATACGGAAAATAGTCGTGTGAAGTATACCTATAATAAAAAGGTATATGATATTTGTGTTAATCATCCCAAGGCTTTTGAAAAAGAGACTCGTGCCGTGGTTATTGAAGGAGATGATATTAAAGCCATCAATGACGAAGGAGAATTAGTAACGATTAAAAAATAAATTTCAAGAAAGAAAAGAATATGAGCACTCGTTTTGAGATTATTTCTTTCTACTCTTGTTCTCGTTTTAATAAGTTCCGGCATTCAGGCCGGAACTTATCATTCAGGAGATAAGAAGAAAGAGAAAAAAGAGAAATTGTCTGTTGACGGACCCTATATACTCTATCAGGCAGACGGTAGTACACGGGTTATTAATGTCAATAAGAAAGGACGGATTACAGACAAGACTTATGCGACATTACCTAAAGATTTCAGTTTCCGTGTGACGGATCATGAGGGACGGTATCCATTTGATGTAAAACTCCATCCATTGAAAAGACCGGAGTGGCAATATACCCGTCCGGAAAAAGTTTTTGTGATGTCCGATCCTCATGGGCGGCTGGATTGTGTGATTAGCCTGTTGCAAGGAAACGGAGTGATTAATGATAACTATCAGTGGAATTTCGGTAGTAATCATTTGGTGATTATCGGAGATATTTTCGACCGTGGCAAGGATGTACTGCAGATCTTCTGGCTGTTCTATAAATTAGAAGACGAAGCGGTTAAAGCGGGAGGTCATGTCTCTTTCCTTTTGGGAAACCATGAGGCTTTGGTGTTGTCTAACGATCTTCGCTATACAAAAGATAAATATAAACTGCTGGCAGAAAAACTGGGAGTGGAATATCCTTCATTATTCGGCACAAATACCGAATTGGGCCGTTGGCTTGCAACACGTAATACAATGCAAATCATTGGAACCGATTTATATGTACATGCCGGATTAGGAAAATTATTCTATGATAAGGACTTGAATATCCCCACTGTGAACGAGGAAATGAGCCGGGCACTTTTCATGAGCAAAAAAGAGCGTAAGGCACTTTCTCCATTGACTGATTTTCTGTATGGCAATGACGGTCCGATCTGGTATCGCGGCCTGGTGAGAGAAGATCCCAAGTATAAGCCGTTGGTACAGGACTCTTTACAAATGATGTTGGATCGTTATATGGTAAAACATATCCTTGTGGGGCACACTATCTTCAAGGATATTTCAACCTTTTATAATGGTAAAGTCATCGCTGTCAATGTTGACAATAAGGAGAATCGGAAGAAAAAGCGTGGACGGGCTGTATTGATAGACAATGGAGTTTATTACGTCGTTGGTGACGACGGGGTTCAGAGAAAACTATAATGAGTTTAACTAGAACTAGCCCCCTATCCATCTTCAAAAGACGAATAGAGGGCAGTCACCATGACGAGAAAAAAGTCGAAGTCTATTGCTTTGTTTCGTTATTTTGTTTCAGAAGAAATTCATCAATTGCTTTTTTAAGCTGGTCTTTGGGCATAGCTCCCTGCATGATTCTAGGTTCCTCTTTCATTGGAATCATCAATAGGGTAGGGATGCTGCGGATACCGAATGCCGCTGCCAGATCTTGTTCTTTGTCCACATCAATCTGGTAGATATCTACTTTACCGCTATATTCTTTGCTAAGTTCTTCCAGAATCGGGTGCATCACCTTACATGGACCGCACCAGGTAGCATAGAAATCTACGATAGCAGGACGGCTGCCCTCAAATTTCCAATCGTTCGGATTGGCTTCATAATTATATACTTTCTTTAAAAAATCGGCTTTATTTAATGCTACTACTTCCATTTTATTATCCTCCTTTGTTGATTCATTACTCTTTTTATTTTTTCCGCTGTTGCCTGCACAAGCTGTGGTTGCCAATATAACGGCAAAGGCACTCAATAAACCTTTCATTAGTTTCATATACTATTCTTTCTTTTTGTTTTCTATGTTGCAAAGATAGGGGATATAAAGGGAGTAAAAAATAGCAATTTGACAGAAACTCTTGGCAAAACTTCCCTCGGATAGTTACTGAACGCTAAAATTTGTCTATTATTCTTTGGAGGAAATAAAAATAAGCACTACTTTTGCCGCGATAAAATGAGTATTCACCCTTTAAAAACAGATGGAAAGGGTATTAATTATGTTGGAGCTATAATATTTTCAAATTAGGACTAAGTTGTCTCGTCGGGAGGATGAGACTTTGCAACTTATTGTTTTTACACTGAACCTATGGTTCTTATATTGACCGCAATTCTACTAACAAGCGGTAATCGTTGATTAGTCCTGCAATCACTTTTTTATATTTTAAATTAATCACTTCAATGCGGTGGTGAGGTATTTCATATCCATATCCAAAGCATTGGTATCACGTGTATTGCATTGTTGTCTGCCGGTGAGGCCGACAGGGAATGCTGTATGCGAACGAAAAAAGAGTATGGGAATACGATTAAAAGATTTAAGCAAACTGGGATACCGGGATAATGTTGCCCGTAGTCTGGTAGTGGACATTGTGAGCAAACATTGCAAATACGACACTAAAGAACAGATTGAAATGACATTGAGCGATATACTCGAGCATCCCGAATTTTACAAAAATAATGAAATTTGGAATAAGCTGGCCGAACGCCTTTCGCCTACTATCATAGCGAAAGAGTTTATAGCTTATGATTTATTGGATGAGCCGTTGATGTATAAAACCTATGGAGGTAAATTTATCGAAACGCTTGCCAAACAACAGATGAACCTGGCTATGCGCTTACCTGTAACGGTGGCCGGAGCATTGATGCCTGACGCTCATGCCGGATACGGGTTACCTATCGGTGGAGTGCTTGCTACGGATAATGTAGTGATTCCGTATGCCGTAGGCGTTGATATCGGTTGTCGGATGAGCCTGACGGTATTTGATGCCAGCGCTGACTTCCTGAAACGATATACCTATCAGATGAAAGAAGCCTTGAAAGATTTCACTTATTTCGGTATGGATGGCGGATTGGGTTTGAGCAAGAACATGAGGTGTTGGATAGGGAAGAATTCCGTTTGACGCCTTTGTTGAGAGATTTGCATGGAAAGGCAGTACGTCAACTGGGGAGTTCCGGTGGTGGCAATCATTTTGTGGAGTTCGGCGAGATCGCTCTGCAAGAAAATAACGTGTTGAATCTTCCAGAAGGAAATTATCTGGCATTGTTGTCACATTCCGGTTCACGAGGATTGGGAGCTGCCATTGCCAAATATTACAGCCTGTTGGCACGTGAAGTGTGCAGGCTTCCCCGTGAAGCACAGCATTTTGCCTGGCTGGATTTAAATACTGAAGCGGGGCAGGAGTATTGGATGAGTATGAATCTGGCAGGTGATTATGCCCGTGCCTGTCATGAGCGAATTCATTTGAATTTGGCGAAAGCATTAGGGTTGAAGCCGCTCGCTAATGTCAACAACCATCATAACTTCGCTTGGAGAGAGGAAATAGCACCGGGGCGTATGGCAATCGTGCATCGCAAAGGAGCTACTCCGGCACAGAAAGGACAAGCGGGATTGATTCCCGGTAGCATGGCTACTGCAGGTTATCTGGTTTGTGGCAAAGGGATGGAAGCTGCTTTAAATTCGGCTTCTCATGGAGCCGGCAGGGCGATGTCCCGCCAGAAGGCAAAAGATAGTTTTACGCAATCGGCTTTGAAGAAACTACTGTCGCAGGCGGGAGTGACTTTGATTGGTGGGAGCGTGGAAGAAATGCCACTGGCATATAAAGATATTGACAGAGTGATGTATACACAGGAAACGCTGGTGGAAGTGCAGGGTAAATTTATGCCTCGCATCGTTCGAATGAATAAGGAGTGATGTGATGAAAGAAATTAGTATTTAATTAAAAAAAAGAAAGAAATGATATCAGAGAAATATGGTCGCACTTATCACTATCCGTTCTCTCCCGGAACGACTAGTGACGACCGGATTAACCATACGTATTGGGAGGACATCCAACGGATTCGGACATTGGTGCATACCGAGAAGCTGGATGGAGAGAATAATTGTTTAAGTCAGTGGGGTGTTTTTGCCCGTTCGCATGCTGCTCCTACTACTTCACCTTGGACGAGGCAACTGCGTGAGCGTTGGGAATTGATAAAGAATGATTTGGGTGATATAGAAATCTTTGGAGAGAATCTATATGCCGTACATTCCATAGAATATCAGCGATTAGAAACGCATTTTTATGTTTTTGCAGTCCGCTGTATGGATCAGTGGCTGTCGTGGGAAGAAGTAAAGTTTTATGCAGCTTTATTCGACTTTCCTACTGTTCCGGAGTTGAAGATAGAGTCTGTTTCCGGTTTGACACCGGAACTATTAAAACAGGAAATCATCCGTATGTCACAAGAACCGGCTATCTTCGGCTCTTGTGAACCGTGGACGAAAGAGGTTTGTACCCGTGAGGGAGTAGTCAGCCGCAATGTCGGAGAATATCTGGTAAGCGAATTTGCACATAATGTATTTAAGTATGTGCGGAAAGGACATGTTAAAACAGACGAGCATTGGACACGTAACTGGAAGCGTGCCCCGCTTGTTTGGGAATTTAATAATGAAAAGGAGGAATAAAGATGAATTGGAAATTGATAGAAGATAAATCGTGGTGCTCACTCGAACAACTGTTCGAGTGGGTGCGCGAAATGAATACTGTTCAGCAGGATATTCGTTATCATGCCGAGGGAAGTGTAGCCGAACATACCCGTATGGTGTTGGAGGCATTGCAGCAGTCTTCCGCTTATCATTCTCTTTCTACTTTGGAGAAAGAAATCATTTGGACATCTGCCTTGTTGCATGATGTTGAAAAACGTTCAACTTCCGTGGATGAAGGAGAGGGGCGGGTATCTGCTAAAGGACATGCCAGAAAAGGAGAGTACACTGTCCGCACTATTTTATACCGGGATTGTCCTGCTCCATTCCATATCCGGGAACAGATTGCATCTTTAGTCCGGTATCATGGATTACCTGTTTGGCTGATGGAGAAGCCTGACTCTGTGAAGAAACTCTGTGAAGCTTCTTTACGGGTAGATACTTTATTACTAAAGATGTTGGCCGACGCTGATATCAGAGGACGCATTTGTGAAGATAAGAATGAACTGCTGGAAGCACTGGAACTGTTTGAGATTTTCTGCCGTGAACAGGATTGTTGGAAGAAACCAAGAGAATTTGCCACTGATTATGCACGTTTTCATTACTTCCATACTGAAGACAGTTATATTGATTATGTCCCTCACGAACAGTTTAAATGTGAAGTGACGATGTTGTCAGGACTTCCGGGAATGGGGAAGGATTATTATATTCAATCTGCTGGCATAGATGTTCCGGTGGTGAGTTTGGACGTCATTCGTCGAAAACACAAATTGAGTCCTACGGATAAGTCTGCGAATGGATGGGTAGTGCAAACAGCGAAAGAGGAAGCCAGAACGTATCTCCGCAAAGGTCAGGAGTTTGTTTGGAATGCTACTAACATAACTCGTCAGATGCGTGCTCAATTGATTGATTTGTTTGTTGATTATGGTGCAAAAGTAAAGATAGTCTATCTGGAACAACCATACCACATTTGGCGTCAACAAAATAAAAGCAGGGAATATGCACTTCCTGAATCTGTTTTAGATAAAATGTTGGATAAACTGGAGGTTCCTCAACTGGCGGAAGCGCATGAAGTCGTATATCATGTGGTATAAGCAACGTGAAAAGTTGATTCTAGAGCCACTCATTTGATGATGAGAAATAGAATTGTTATTTGTTAGAAGAATTATTGTGTATCAGAATTATATCCGTTATATTTGAGAATATTATGATGGTTGTAATTCTGATATCATGGAACACATAGTTAAAACTTATATTTTACTTTTATTCTCTTTATTAGTATCTTCTATAGGATATGCACAAGAAGAGAACGATATCATATATATTCAGGAAGGGAAATGGGGCGTTATTTTGTGTGGTGAACGTGGTTATGCTTGGCTGGATAATAAAGGAGATACTATTTTCGGCTTTGGAAAATTACAGGAAATTTCAGCTGATGATGACTTTAATTTGGTCTTGGCTGAAAAAGCCTTGTAGTGAAGAGGCAGGATAAGGTGGGAGTGGTGATGAAGGATGGTGAGCAGCTAATTCCCTGCGAGTATGATTCGATTTCTTCATGGTGGGAATATGGGCCTTCCGCGCATTATGTTGTGAAAGATAAAAAAGTGGGAATTGATTGATTATATCGGTAAAGTATTACTTCCTACAGAATATGATAGTTTGGATTATGTAACTAAAGATGTTGTAATAGTAACTAAGGATAGTAAATATGGAGCTGTTGATATAAATAATAGATTAGTGCTTCCTTTCGAATATGATGATATTAGATTTGATATTGAGGAATGGTGTGCTACAGGTTATGAGTATATTAGATATATTTATGTGCGTAAAGATAAGAGATATTATAAATATGATAGAGAAACACCTATTATGGAAGTGATGCTTTAGAAAAGTATAATAGATAAGATATTTAAAAATTATTTGTAGTTATATTTAACAGTTTCAAGGAAAGATGTGAGAGAGAATAAGTTGAAATCACCCTCACTACGCTAATGCTGTAGTAAAGGTGATTGCTTATTTCTGGCACTTTTCGTACGTTTTCTACCAAGAAGAACCGGTTTATATCAGTGCTTTACTGCTATTTTCTTCATCGGATCCTGCATTAAGTCGTTTCTGCAAATATTTTACATTCTCAAGATGTATATAGTTAACTAAGTACATCTGCTTAAACTGCCATGTGTTTTTTAGTAGTATTCACAATACTGTATGGATTTGAACTAATTCATAGTATAGGAGTTTGAACTAAACATTACTAAAATGAATGATAGTATGATAGATGTTTTTTCCACTATGTATGACCGAATCCATACAGTTTCACTCATTTTCGCACTGTTTCATTCATTTCCGTGCAAAAACGAGCTAAATGTTTTAATATCTAATGGTTAAGCGGAAGTATTATCACGCTTTGTTAACAGTATTATTATCTTCTTCAATTTTAGGGTAATTAACTGAAAATATAAACAATAATTCCTGTAATCGCCACATATATTAAAGCATAAGGAATGGCCGCTTTCAGTATTTCCCCTTCTTTTCCCTGTTGGTTTCCCGCAGAAGTAGCAATGGCAATACTTTGTGGAGAGATAATCTTACCACCTGTGGCGCCTACCGTATTTGCAGCGGACAACCAATCCGGACTAACATGAATTTGCCCTGCAACGTTTGCTTGCAACTTTCCGAAAAGGATATTGGAAGAGGTGTCGCTTCCGGTGATAAATGTTCCCAGACAACCGATAACCGGAGCAAATAACGGATACAAACTTCCGGTAGCCGTAGCCAGTGCTGTGGCAATCACAGCGATCATTCCGGAACTATCCATAATAGTAGATAACCCCACGAGGCAGATAACCGTAATGAATGTTTTCTTCAACTGCTTCACGGTATTCCAAAGAACGATGAACAGATCTTTTACTTTAGCCCCCTGAATCAATCCACCGATAAAAGTACCGATGAAAAGCAATACTCCGGCATGAGTCAGCCAGGAAATAGTATAATTGACGGTGGACGCATTGATAGGCAGACTGATTCTCGTAATCCAATTGTTCTCTAAAGTATGACGCAATCCCGGAAAGAGCGGACTGGTCAGAATAATCAGAAACAGAATCAGTAAATAAATGCTCCATGCATTTAATATATCTTTCGTTTTCAGATGACTTTTTCGTGCTTTCTCTTCTTTGGATGCAGTAAGTTTTCCATAAATAACGATTACGATAATAGAAAGAATACTGCCGATTATGGCCGGAGATTCAGCACCCATATATTTTGCTGCCACATATTGGCTGGCTAAAGAGACTCCGCCTACCAATAAAGCCAGGAATATATTTTTCGGGAGCGATTTAAGTTTGGAGTCAGTAAGGAAAAGTAGAACCAGCGGAATCAGGAACATTAAAACGGATAATTGCAATACGACATTCGTACTAAGATGCAATACGTCCAAATTCGTTTCTTTGGCCAATACTAATACCGGAGTTCCGATTGCTCCGAAAGCAGTGGCTACACTATTGGCAATCAGACTCACCGTTGCCGAAAAGATAGGCTTGAATCCCAGACTGATAAGAATTGCCGCCGGAATAGCTACTGCTGTTCCGAAGCCGGCCATAGCTTCCAATAGACCTCCGAATCCCCAAGTCAGTAATAACACCTGAATACTTTTGTCGGTAGAAATAGAAGCGAATTGCTGTTTAATAATCTCCATCTTTTCAGTTTTCAGCAATACATTATAACTGAAAATAGCCATCAAAATAATGATTAAGATAGGAGAGACAGCTTTTAATGCTCCATATAAAAAGGAGTAAAACAGATTGTCTACCGAGAAAGCGAAGCCGAAAAGAGCAATCAGCATCGTCACAATCAGAGAAATGATACTACTTTTATCACCTGACATTTTAAAAAATGCCATCAGTATAATCAACAGTAACACCGGAATAACAGCAAGGATCAAGGTCATAATTATCAGATTTAAAAAGTGGAACGTCGTTTATTATTGATATAACAAACGAACGCCCCACTTTGGTCGGTTGAATAAATAGATATTTCTGTTTATTTCATCTTCACACTTAAAATTTGTTGTAATTGTTTTAAGTTGGCAAGGGCAGCTTCGTTACCTAGCTTTGCTGCCTGCTCGAATGCGGCCATGGCACGGTTAATGTCTCCGTTAAGGAAATTGTAGACTCCGGTATTGTTTATGAATTCGGCGGTATTGTGGTCGGCTTTCTCCATAAACTTCACTGCTGCATTCAAATCTTTTTGTGATAATGCGACAGCTCCTGCGTTCAGGTTGGCTACGGCGTCAGTAGGATACATGCGTACAGCGATATCAAATACATTAACAAAATCCTTGCTACCTTTCGGATAACTGTTAGCTACCTGATACATTTCGTTCAGACTAAGATATTTCGGATTTTCCCGGATAATGATGCGGCCTTGTTCAACATCGAAATTGACAACGGTGTAGTCAATTTTGCAATTCACTTTACGCAGTCCCGGATAAATCTCTTTCAACATGGTACGGTAAGGAGCTCCTCCACCTACGCGCATGATTTCCTGTTTACGTTTGGCATCGTCAGTCGTATTTTTGATGATGTTCAGGAATGTTTCCTTCTCCTTCATCGAAGAAGATTGGAGTGCTTTTACCAATCCATCCCAGTTCTCACCACCAAAAGTCACTTTATATAGTTTGGAAGACACTTTTTCGTTCTTAACCAGGTAATCCTTCAAAGCTTCCGCACGTTTTTTGGAAAGCTGTTCATTGAAGGCAAGAGGTCCTTCCGGCGAGGCGAAACCTTCGATACTGATACCTTTTACAGTCAGGTTCCGGTCATTCTGTATTTTGTCAAACATGGCATGGATATTCACCAATTCAGCATGATTGTTCATGAAGTCGGTAAGGATCACCGATTTGTTGACCGGAAAATCCAGATGAGCTTCATATTGTTCGCTACGGTTTTTGACCACTTCTACGGTTGGCTGAATATAGGCAATGATAGGAGACATGGCACTTAAACGTTTGGCTTCGGTAGATACATCATTGGTAATCAGTTCCTGTGCATTCATTTCCTGATAATTGCCGCATCCGCATAGATTCTCTACAAGTTGTAAACTGGCATTAGCCATCCAGGGTTTGTAAGGAATCACCTGCGTATAATTAAAAGTTTCCCTTTTATTATAAGGAACGATAATGGCGGTAGGTTCTTGCTTAGTGATTGCCAGACCGCGGATATATGCTTTTTCGCGTCTTTTACCATTGACGATGATTTCTTGCAAGGGTATATTATGCTGTCCGTCCGTCAGCAGGGGAATAAGGCTTAAACTTCGGGCGGAACCTATTGTCAGATTCTTCATGTCGAAGGTCATGCCGACATAAAGAGAGTTACCTTGTTGCCATAAAGATACGTTCGAGAGAGTGAGCGCATCGTTCAGGAATTTTTGTGCATGAGCCGGTAGGATGGCGGCTGCAAAAGCTATAAATAGATAAATAAGTTTTCTTTTCATCATTGTAAGTTTTAGAGAGTTCGATTATTTGATGACATAAATGAAGCTGAGGCCGATTTTGGTCGGACCGAAATAGTTGCGGGTGTTGTGCCCGAGTTTTTCACCTCCGTCACCGCGAGCATACTTATCATATTCCAGACGGGCGTATCCCACTCCGATGGTAGCTTCCATACTCCATCGTTTGCTTATGATCCATTGATATCCGTAGGAAATACCGGCTCCGTACAGATTGCCGTCGTAACGGTCGTGCCCCATTCCGAATATATTCAGGTTGCTGACATTCATTTCTCCGTAGTGTCCGTGCAGGCCGAAGAAACTTCCGTTGAAACGTTCGCAGAGCCAGTAGCGCAATTCCGGTTGTACGAGCCAGTGCTTGATCTGGCGGTCGTTGCCAAACTTCCACGGATTGTAGTTACCGGATATGTCGAGAGTCAGTTTCTTTGCCAATCCCACTTCGATTCCTAAATTGGGCGTAGAAGTGGCCCAATAGAGGGCATTGGTCTTGATGGCGAATTTGGGTAAATAGGTTTCATTCCGTTGTACCTGTGCATGAATACTTGTACCGAACACGAGCAGGAAACCGGCTGCTAATAAGATTTTAATTGTTCTCATTTTGTTAGGGTATAGGTTTTATTAAAAATGATAAGCGATAAACAGAAAAGCGGGGAAGTTTGTTGTCGCAACCTGCAAAAAAAGCTCCCTAAATAAATGGATAAAGATGTTTTAAGGCATAAATGCTAACAATTTCCACGCATGATGCGTTCATTATATAAAAGTACCTTTGTGTAATCAATATGACAATGATTTCATTTATTACTGTTTATTTTTACACACACATACAACTTTAATAATTACAGCCTATGAAAGAGCTTATTAGCAACCTGGAAGTACTGAACAGGAAAGCAGAAAAAGGCGGCGGAGACGCTCGCATTGAAAAACAACATTCTGTGGGCAAGCTGACCGCCCGTGAACGCATCGATTTATTATTGGAGAAAGGTTCGTTTATCGAACTGGATAAGTTGGTAACCCATCGGTGTACCGATTTCGGTATGGAAAAGCAGAAATTCGCCGGAGACGGGGTGGTGACGGGATATGGTATGATTGGCAAGCGCCTGGTTTATGTATTCGCACAGGATTTCACCGTATTTGGAGGAGCTCTTTCGGAAACGCATGCTAAGAAAATTTGTAAAGTGATGGACATGGCCATGCAGATGGGAGCACCCATCATCGGATTGAATGACTCGGGAGGTGCACGAATTCAGGAAGGAGTACGTTCTTTGGCCGGATATGCCGAGATATTCCTGCGCAATTCTATGGCATCCGGAGTGATTCCGCAGATTAGCGCAATCATGGGACCTTGTGCCGGTGGTGCTGTTTATTCTCCTGCATTGACCGATTTTATTTTGATGGTGAAAAACTCCGGTTATATGTTTATTACAGGACCGGATGTGGTGAGAAGCGTGACACAGGAAGAAGTGACAAAAGAAGAACTCGGTGGAGTAGGCGTGCACATGACAAAGTCCGGTGTAGCCCATCTTTCTGCGGAAAACGATATTGAGTGCATCAATTATATTCGTGAATTGATCTCCTATCTGCCGGGGAATAATATGGAAGAGCCTCCGTTTGTAGCGACCAGCGATTCGCCGACTCGCCTGACTCCGGAACTGGCAGATTTGATTCCGTCAATCCGAATCAGCCGTATAATATAAAAGAGATGATAGAAGCGGTGGCTGATGATAATAGTTTCTTCGAGCTTCAGGCAGAATATGCTGCGAATATTGTGACGGGATATATCCGCCTGAATGGAAAAACGGTGGGAGTGGTGGCTAATCAGCCATTGGTGCTTGCTGGTACACTGGATATCAATGCGTCTATCAAAGCCGCCCGTTTTGTCCGCTTCTGTGATGCTTTCAATATCCCTTTACTGACACTGGTAGATGTTCCGGGATTCCTTCCGGGAATCGATCAGGAATATGGCGGAATTATCCGTAACGGGGCAAAATTACTTTATGCTTATTGTGAGGCTACGGTGCCGAAAGTGACGGTTATTACCCGCAAAGCATACGGTGGTGCTTACGATGTGATGAGTTCCAAGCATATCCGTGGAGATGTAAATCTTGCTTTCCCTACCGCCGAAATCGCGGTGATGGGACCGGATGGAGCTGTGAATATCCTTTTCCGTAAGGAAATAGATAAAGCCGAGAAACCCGAAGAGAAACGGAAAGAACTTCAGGATGATTATCGCGGAAAGTTTGCCAATCCTTACCGGGCGGCGGAACTGGGATATGTGGATGAAGTAATCGATCCGGCAGTAACCCGTTTGCGGTTGATTCGAAGTTTCGAGATGCTTGCCAACAAACGGCAGTCGAATCCTCCTAAGAAACATTCTAATCTACCGCTGTAAGCCTGTTTATGGATTAAATCCGTGCCTAAAATTATTAAATTGCTCTTTTAAGTTTTGACTTCTAAAAAGAAAAAGATTATGATAAAAAAAATATTAGTAGCCAACCGGGGTGAGATAGCGATGCGCATCTTTCGGACTTGTCGGGTGATGAATATCTCGACAGTGGCTGTTTATACCCATGTAGACCGCGGAGCTTTGCACGTGCGTTATGCGGAAGAAGCCTATTGCATCTCCGAATCGCCCGAAGATACCTCCTACCTAAAGCCGGAATTGATATTGTCCATTGCCAAAAAGACCGGAGCCGCTATTCATCCGGGATATGGTTTCCTGTCGGAGAATGCGGATTTTGCCCGCCGTTGCGAAGAAGAGGGAGTGATTTTTATCGGACCGAGTGCGGATATTATTTCCAAAATGGGAATCAAGACGGAGGCCCGTAAGATTATGCGGGAAGCAGGATTGCCTATTGTGCCCGGAACCGAAACACCCGTACAGGGCATTGATGAAGTGAAGAAGGTAGCTAATGAAGTTGGCTATCCCATTATGCTGAAAGCACTTGCGGGAGGTGGAGGAAAAGGTATGCGTCTGGTACGTACGGAAGAAGAGGTGGAAACTGCTCTCCGTTTGTCGCAATCCGAAGCAGGGACATCCTTTGGCAATGATGCGGTTTATATTGAAAAATATATTGAGAATCCGCATCATATCGAAGTTCAGATCATGGGAGATAAGTATGGAAATGTCGTTCATCTGTATGAACGTGAATGTTCCATTCAGCGTCGTAACCAAAAGGTGATAGAAGAAAGTCCTTCTCCTTTTGTGAAAGAGGAGACGAGAAAGAAGATGTTGAAGGTAGCCGTGGAAGCCTGTAAAAAAATAGGTTATTACAGTGCCGGGACATTGGAGTTTATGATGGATAAGGACCAGAACTTCTATTTTCTCGAGATGAATACCCGTTTGCAGGTAGAGCATCCTGTGACGGAGGAGTGCACAGGCGTTGACTTGGTACGGGATATGATAACTGTTGCTGCCGGAAATCCATTACCTTACAAACAGGATGATATTGAGTTTAGCGGAGCAGCGATCGAATGTCGTATTTACGCCGAAGATCCGGAGAATAACTTCATGCCCTCTCCCGGTGTGATTACTGTCCGTGAAGCTCCCGAGGGACGTAACCTGCGTCTTGACAGTGCCGCTTATGCCGGATTTGAAGTCTCTCTGCATTATGACCCGATGATTGCCAAGCTATGTTGTTGGGGGCGTACCCGTGCATCGGCCATTTCCAATATGGCACGTGCTTTGCGCGAGTATAAGATTCTGGGAATTAAGACAACGATTCCTTTCCATCAACGTGTATTGAAGAACGCAGCTTTCCTGAAAGGTGAATATGACACGACGTTTATTGATACACGCTTCGATAAGGAAGACCTGAAACGTCGTCAGAATACAGATCCGACAGTGGCTGTCATTGCTGCCGCAGTGCGACATTACGAGCGTGAGAAAGAAGCGGCTTCCCGTGCAACAACACTCCCGGTAGTAGGAGAATCACTCTGGAAGTATTATGGTAAATTGCAGATGACTGCTAATAATTATTGATTTGAGACTAATAAATAACGGAACAGATTATGGGTACAACATTAGCTACATATTACGCCAAGCTCCAGGATATGCCGGACAGTGAATATAAGGTAGAGATTCTGGAGGACGGACCAATCAAGAAGATTGCAGTCAATGGTAAGATATATGAGGTCGATTATAACATGGGTGGCGACTCTATCCATTCGATCATCATCGATCACCACTCGCATGGAGTGCAGATTTCTCCTTCTTCCAATAATTCATATACGATTATGAATAAAGGGGAGCTTTATCAGATTGAATTGCAGGGAGAAATGGAGAAGATACATAATGCCCGCACTGCTGCTGAATCCGTAGGGCGTCAGGTGGTACAGGCACCGATGCCGGGAGTTATCCTGAAGACGTATGTAAAGAAAGGAGATCTCGTGAAGCGGGGTGATCCGCTTTGTGTATTGGTGGCGATGAAAATGGAGAATGAGATACGTTCGGTGACGGATGGAGTTGTGAAAGAAGTATTCGTGGAAGATGGCATGAAGGTGGGATTGAACGACCGGATTATGGTAATTGAGTAATTCTTTGAAAAAAACGGGGTAAATACGTGCTTTTATTCAAAAAAATATTTACTTTTGGCAGATAAGTACGTATTTACACCGTTACATTATGAGTATCGAACAAAGCAAAGAAGCATTATTAGAACAGTTAGAAGCACTTAAAAAAGAAAACGAGCAGCTTAGAAAAGAACTTTCTACCCTTAGGGATGAGAAATATAACGATCGTCCTGTTAGTTTTAAAGAAAAATATGCTGTTAGAATACTAGACTCTCTTCCCGATATGCTGACTGTCTTCAATCAGAGTGAGGTAGGTATTGAAGTTGTTTCCAATGAGGAAACCAACCATGTAGGAATATCAAACAAGGATTTTAGAGGGATGCGTATGCAGGATATGGTTCCACCGGAAGCATATCAGAATATTCACTCCAATATGCGTCATGCTATCACCACCGGAACTGTTTCAACTGCACACCATGAACTGGATTTTAATGGTGAACGCCATTATTACGAGAACCGTATCTTTCCGTTGGATGAGGAATATGTGCTGATCATGTGTCGTGATATAACGGAACGAGTGGCTACCCAAAGACAATTGGAAGTTTTTAAAAGTGTGCTTGATAAGGTGAGTGACAGTATTCTTGCTGTGGCGGAAGATGGAACGCTGGTTTATGCAAATAAGCAATTTATAGAAGAATACGGTGTAACGCAGGAGTTGGGTACACAAAAAATATATGATTTGCGTGTCTCTATGGCCGACAAGGAGGCATGGGAACAAAAGCTCCAGGTGATACGCGATCATGAAGGAAGTCTGGCTTATCGGGCGGCTTATATACCTTACGGGCATACGAAGGAGAGAGTACATCAGGTATCTACTTTCCTGATTCGTGAAAATAATCAGGAACTCACCTGGTTCTTTACGCAGGACATTACCGATGTTATCAAGAAACGGGATGAACTCCGTGAACTGAATCTGTTATTAGATGGCATTTTAAATAATATTCCGGTCTATTTGTTTGTGAAAGATCCGGAAGATGATCTTAGATATTTATATTGGAATAAGGCATTTGCCGATCATTCGGGTATTCCGGCATCTAAAGCTATCGGGCATACGGATTATGAGATATTTCCGGTGCACGGAGACGCGGAGAAATTCCGTAAGGATGATTTGGAATTACTCCAGACTCATAAGCGTATTGATATGCAGGAAACTTATCTGTCCGCTAATGGAGAAGCACGTATCGTGCAAACTTTGAAAGCACTCGTACCGATGGAGGGACGTAAACCTTTGCTGATTGGCATTTCGTGGGATATTACTAATCTTCAGAATATTGAGCAGGAACTAATCAAGGCAAGGATTAAAGCGGAGCAATCCGACAGATTGAAAAGTGCTTTCCTTGCTAACATGAGTCATGAGATCCGGACCCCGCTGAATGCCATTGTAGGATTCTCCCAATTATTGCCTTCTGCCGAAACTGCTGAAGAGAAAAAGCTCTATTCGGGTATTATCAATCAGAATTCGGATATCTTGTTGCAATTGATTAATGATATTCTGGATTTATCGAAGATAGAAGCCGGAACACTGGAATATATCAAACGTCCAATGAATCTGGGAGAGGTCTGCCGAACAATTTATACTGTTCATAAAGAACGTGTGAAAGAAGGGGTAACTCTTGTCTTTGATAATGAGGAGGAGGATTTGCTCATGGAGGGAGATCAGAACCGTATCATGCAGGTGATAACGAATTTCCTGACTAATGCAAGTAAGTTTACTTATGAAGGAGAGATCCGTTTTGGTTTTGGACGAATGGATAAGGATATTCGTGTGTATGTAAAGGATACAGGAATAGGGATAGAACCGGAAAAGGTAGATCATATCTTCGAGCGTTTTGTCAAACTGAACTCTTTTGCCCAAGGGACAGGATTAGGTCTGTCTATCTGTCGGATGATTATCGAAAAAATCGGTGGAGAAATAGGGGTGACTTCCGAACTGGGTAAAGGCTCCACATTCTATTTCACGATCCCTTATGAAGAAACCGGAGAGCATGGTAAATTCTTTAAAGAGTCGAAAGTGGTATCTAAAGGAAATACAGTCAATCGTGTACAACAGATTAAGAAGATTCTGGTAGCAGAAGATGTGGAGAGCAATTTTATCTTGCTGAAGAATCTGATTGGCAGGGAATATACATTGCTTTGGGCTAAAGACGGAGTGGAAGCTATCGAAATGTATAAGCAGTACCAACCGGATTTAATCCTGATGGATGTAAAAATGCCGCGTATGGATGGACTGGAAGCAACCCATATTATCCGTTCTTATTCTAAAGAAATTCCGATCATTGCTTTGACGGCTTATGCTTTTGAGGCGGATAAAGAATTGGCATTGGAGATGGGTTGTAATGACTTTGTGACCAAACCGATTTCGGAAAGAACATTGAGAAAGGCTTTAGATAAATATTCGACTACTGTTTAAAAAAGGATTATGGCTATATGTATCCGGTGAAAGTTACTTATGATAGCCATAATCCACAAAAGAGTACGATTGTTGTTGAGTGAAAGTAGTCGGTGATTACTTTTCTATAGATTCTTTTTTATTTCCGGAACCAGTATAAACTTCGTTTCCGGAAAATACTTTTTCAGCCAGGTTCGGATAAATTCCATTGTATCATTCTGAATTGTCTTGTCTTCTACGGTAGGATATAAATTATATAATACGGTATCTAGTACAATGCCGCGTTTTTGTATTGCTTCGAGACTAAGCAGGGTATGATTGATACTCCCCAGTTTGCCCGAAGTAACAAAGATAAGCGGATATTTTTCTTGGACGATGTAGTCAATGGTTAAAAGTTCAGTAGTGAGGGGAACCATAAGGCCGCCTGCTCCTTCGAGTAAAACAGAGTCATACCGTTCACTCAATTCTTCGGTCGCACGTTTTATTTTATCAAAGTCGATGGGACGGTTATCTAGCTGGGAAGCAAGATGCGGAGAGGCGGGATAAGAGAAAATCTCCGGCATGGTTAGTCCCTCTTGGTCTTCTTTGGTGAAAGGAATTCCCATGATTTGCCGATGTAGGTCAATATCTTCGGAATGACCTACATTTCCCGTTTGAATAAATTTCTGGGTGATGGTGCGATGGCCGTTCTTGTTCCATTCACGGGCTAGAAAGCCGGTGGCATAGCTTTTTCCGGCATCAGTGTCGATACCGCTTACGAAATATACATTCTGTTTCATACTTTTTTCTTTTTTGCGATGATATAAATAGGGTGATATGTTAAGGACACAGAAGTGCCCTGAGTAAATTCCTGCATGTAACGTTCACAGAAGAGTTGCAAGTCACGACGAGTCCATTGCTGTTGGGGGAGATTGTTCTTAAAATTATTCTTTGAATTGTTGTCTGATGAACACAAATCGTTCTCTTGTTTTCCGGTAGGAGAGGATTGCGTTGATAAGCCATTGACTCCGGTTTGCTTCAAGTGATATAGTACTTTTATCGGGTCTTCGAACGAAAGCGGGATAAGCTCTTCTTCTGAATACAGTATGTCAAAATGGGGTGACAAAGCTACTTCGAGCTCTTCCCGTGAACGATAAGGAAGTCCGTTGCCGGTAAGTTCGCGTATTTCTTTCATGTTTTCTTTTCCAAAAGTGCTAAAAGCAAAATAACCCTGATTATTGAGTAGGGTATTACACCTTTCGAAAAAGTTTTCCGGTGATTCGAACCATTGCAAGGCGGAGCAGGAAGTTATCAATGTACTTTCGGTGGGGAAAGAGACTGTTTCGGCATCTCCCGGAAGAAAAGAAACCTGCTTCTTCATTAATAAGTCCTCACAGCAATATTTCATATCGGGGCAAAGGTCATTAAGTAATAACTCTTCCGGACGGAGGGCTTGGAGCAGCATACGGGAGTAAATACCGGTTCCGCAGCCAAATTCAATTACTTTCGAGCAGGGAGAAGGTATGTGTTCTGTAAGCAAACGAATCATTTTACCTGCTATTTGCCGTTGCACGTTTGCTTCCTTTGGATAGGTAGTGATAGCTTTTGAAAAACGTTCTGCGATTAGTCGTTTATTCATAATCAATATTTGTTTAATAGACTGATATACTTGATAATCACTTTATTTTAAAATGATGGATGCATCAGTTCTCCGGCTGCATGAGTATCGTGTTAAAAAGCTCTTGTTGGTAATGTGCCGCTTCCACTTGTTCAAGAGAGTCCACTTGGTTTTCCCATGCCAAATATTGGTTATCCGGGAGGAAAATGCGGTCGCCTTTTCCTATGATAGCTTTTTGCCATTTAAAATCAGAGGGCGGCAATGATAAATATTGTTGTTGTATAGCGGCAAGTTCTTCTTTGAGTTCTTCCATCGGACGCTGGGGGGATATGGTTTGAAAAGTTTTATAGTCAGCTATTGAACCACACATTCTTCTTTGAAATTTTTGCAAGGTTTGTTCATTCAGCCCTTGAAGTGTGCCATCGAAAATAGAGTGAGCGATACCTTTGGTTTCGTGTATGGGGTAGAGGGTGCCGTTGATGGCGATACTTTGGGAGACAGGCAGATGTGGGTACTGCTTCATGATTTGCGAAGCTGCCCAGACTCCCATCGACCAGGCGATAAGTGTAATCTGGGAATAGGTTTCCAATAAGTCGGTATCAAATGCTAATGAACGGTAATCATAGCAAATCATCCAGTCCTTATCTGTAGGATGAATGGTCAGGAAAGGAGTTTCGTCCATCCCCCAACCGGCGAAGAAAAGCAATAGATGTTTCTGATTATTCTTTATGATAAAATGCTGCTTCATTCGTTTATCAGTTTGATGAGTTGGTCAATTTCATGTTCAGTGATGTCCGCTGTCAGTGAAAAACGGATACGTGAAGTTCCGTCGGGTACGGTAGGTGGACGGACGGGCAATGCATAGAATCCTTTGCGCTGGAGTTCTTCTGCTTTCAATATGGTATCTTCACTGGCTCCTATAATCATAGGTACAATATGGCTCACCGATGGGCAATTATATCCTTTGGCTGTAAGGGCTACCTTTAGCTTTTCACTGATTTGTAGCAGGTGGGCCCTCTTATGTTGTAAAGCTGAAAGGCGTTCTAACACCCACGAAGTCCACTGGATATTGATAGGAGGAAGTGCGGTGGTGAATATAAACGTGCGCATTTTATTAATAAGATATTCCCGAATGAGTTGCCGACAGACAATATAGGCACCTGCCGAAGCAATGGCTTTTCCGAATGTTCCTACCAAAAAGTCTATATCGTTGATACAGTCCTGTTCTTCGGCACATCCTAATCCTTTTTTTCCTCGTACACCAAAAGCATGAGCCTCATCTACATAAAGAAGAACATTGGAATAACTCTTTTTGAGTTGAATGAGAGCGGGAAGATCAGCTTCATCGCCATCCATGCTGAAGATACTTTCGGTAACAATAATAAGCTGCTCATAAGCGTTATGATTTTCAGCAATCAGTCGTTGCAACTGGGAAATATCATTGTGACGATACCGAATACATTTAGCTGATGATAATTTAATTCCGTCTATCGCTTGCATGCACTAGCTTGTCGGCAAGAATCAGTGTGTGAGTATTGCAAATGGCAGGAAGTATTCCTGTATTGGCATGATAACCACTATTGAATATAAGTGCACTTTCCGTTCCGAACATCGTGGCTAGCTGTTGCTCCAACTTCTGATAGTCACTAAAATTGCCGGTCAGTAACCGGGAAGAGGAGGAAGTAGGCAGGAATGTTTCAGGGGTGAGTGTTTTTAAGAATTCCTTCCTCAATGAAATGTCATTGGACAGCCCGAGATAATCATTAGAAGATAGGTTCAACATTCGTTGTCCGTTCAGCAGAACATCTCGTCCTTCGTGAATTAGCGGTGGGAGAGAACGGTAGTTCTTTTTCTCTTTCAAGGTCTGGAGTTCCTGGTTTATATGTTCTAATGTCATGAATTATTGTTTTAAGTAATAAGTATTCGATATATGGATGGTTGAAAGCGTAATCAGTTGTCTATAAGATGTTTATTGTCTAAAGAAGTATCCCGAAAGTTTCTCACCGACCAAGGCATCCTTCCTCGGTGAGGAAAGGCCCGTTCCTCACCGAGGAACACCCTTTTGCTCACCGAGGAACAGATTCTTGGGTGAAAATCTGGTAATATTCTTCTTATCTGTCATCTTTTTTGAATAACTTTAAGTAAGCCGGAAGTCAGTTTGCTTAATTGTTCCGAAGTGATGATGAAAGGCGGCATCAGATATACCAGCTTGCCAAAGGGACGTACCCAGATTCTTTCTTCCACAAATCTTCGTTGCATATAGGCCATATTTACCGGACGTTTCATCTCAATGACTCCGATGGCTCCGAGTATTCGTACATCAGCCACTTCCGGAAATTCCTGTGCAGGAGCCAGTTCTTCTTTCAGTTGAGTTTCGATTCGCTTCACATTCTCTTGCCAACCGGATTCGAGCAGCAGGCGAACGGAAGCGCAAGCCACTGCACACGCAAGTGGATTCCCCATAAATGTAGGTCCGTGCATAAAAGCTCCCGGTGCGTGGTTAGAAATTGTATCTGCTATCCGGTTGCTGGTCAATACAGCAGAAAGTGTCATATATCCTCCGGTCAGTGCTTTACCGATACACATTATATCCGGTTCTACTCCGGCATGTTCCCAAGCAAAAAGTTTACCGGTTCGTCCGAATCCCGTTGCTATCTCATCGAAAATAAGAAGAATATCGTGCTTTCGGCAAAGCTTTTCTGCTTCGCGCAGGTACTGCGGATGATAAAACCACATCCCGCCTGCTCCCTGTACCACCGGTTCCAGAATAAGCGCCGCCAACTCTTTTGAATGTTTTTCAATCATCTCTTGTAGAGGTAGTATATCTTTCGGATTCCATTCTCCGTCGAACCGGGAAGTGGGGGACGGGACAAAATAACGTACAGGCAATGCCGAACCGAAAAGACTGTGCATACCCGTCACCGGATCACATACAGACATGGCATTCCACGTATCACCGTGATAGCCGGAACGGATAGTCACGAAATTGTTCTTTTCCGGTTTTCCTGCTGCATACCAATATTGTACAGCCATTTTCAGTGCCACTTCTACGGCTACCGAACCGGAGTCTGCATAGAATATTTTCTGCATGGAGGAAGGAACCAAAGGCAATAACAGTTTCCCCAGTTCAATGGCCGGATCATGCGTCAGTCCTCCGAACATGACATGAGACATTTTATCTAATTGTTCTTTTGCCGCCTGATTTAATACCGGATGATTATATCCATGCACTGCACACCACCAGGAAGACATTCCGTCAATGAGCGTTCGTCCGTCTTCGAGGGTAATGGTAGCGTCGTCTGCCCGTTTTACTTTGTAGACAGGAAGCGGATCGGTAGTCGAAGTGTACGGATGCCAGATGTGCTCGCGATCAAATTGGGAATCGGCGAAATGATAGCCTTCTTTCTGAATCATCTTTTTGTCTTCCGATACTTTGGAGCCGAGTGTTGTCAATAGGTCGCCTACGATAGCCGAGTTAATTCCGATATATAATGCCTTGTGCATCGCTTCGGAAGAAAGTTGTGAACGTCCTCCGGCAAAACGCAGAAAAGCGGTCGGATTGATAAAACGAAAGAGTGCGATGGTTTTAAGTATTTCTTCTTCGCTTAGAGGCTGCTCGTTTTCCAGTGGAGTTCCCGGAATCGGACTAAGCAGGTTGATAGGTATGGATTGAACATTCAGTTCTGCCAATGTGAAAGCAAATTCAATCCGTTGTTCCATCGTTTCTCCCATGCCGATGATACCTCCGCAACAGATATCCATGCCTACACGACGGGCTGCATCGAGAGTAGCCAGTTTCTGTTCTTGCGTATGCGTAGAGCAGAGTTTGGAAAAATAAGACGGGGCAGTTTCCAGATTACAGTGATAACGGGTGATTCCCGCTTCATGCAGGGAACGCAATTCTTCTTCATTGAGCAGTCCCAGAGAAGCACAAAGTTGAATCGACGAATGTCGACGCATATAGTGGACTGTATCGCAAAGTTGGGTAATCTGTTTGGGAGATGGTTTTCGTCCGCTGGTAACGAGGGAGAATCGATTGACGTCCTGGGCTTCGTTGTATTGAGTGGGCCTGTCGAAGACATTCTTCAGCGGGAAGGAGATCGTAAATCTCGGCTTTAGTCTGGTAGTGGGAGGATTGTGCACACCATTTGCAGTTTTCCGGACATCGGCCGGACTTGGCGTTGATGATGGAACACATATCGAACTCGTGCGAAGCACGCGCGACGGTAATCTCATGCGCGGCGGCATAAAGCGCCTCGCTGTCAGCCATGTTGGCTAGCCAAGCAGCTTGGTCGGGTGATATGTCGATACCCGCCAACACTTGGTCTTTGATTTCCTGAAGTGTCATAAATGTATGATAAGGGATAGTTTGTGCAGCATTCTGCTTACGAAGAGCAACGTCCACTACATTGATATGCAGATGACCAATCTGAAATTCACGTCCCATACTTGCAAAGGCAGCATAGTTCTTTCTTCCCCAGTAGCGAAAGCGGGAAAGGAGCGTGCGTGTGGTCTGTATGTGGCGTTGTTGCTTCATTGATTTTTTTACTTTTGTTCGTTAGAACGTGGCAAATGTACAAAGATTCTTTGGATAAGCAAGCAAGTTGATGATTTCTAGTTTCTGTGGTATTATTTCTTTTTCCTGTATTCTTTGCGGGTGTTGAAGTTGAATCCGGCATATATTTGGAGAGTACCGAATCCATTGTCTACAGAGAAGTTATTACGATGATAATTGTAATTTTTCCCAACAAAAGAAGTGGCTACATAATACTTCCCGGTATTGTAGACAATCCCTGCACGAACCAGAAAATCCAGATTGAATTTGCCGTACCATGCTTTTGCCTCGTTCGTTTCTGCGTCGACATCGGAAGCTTTGTAGGCAATGGCAGGGGTGAGAGATAAACACGCCAGGCAGTTGCGGGCAAAGACCCAATTGTAGGCGTAGCCGAAACTGATGTTGGCATTGGTGTATTTAATATTCTTGACTTTCATGGCAGGATTCATCGCATCCTGGATAAATCCCGGAAGTGCTGTATAGTCGAAGTTGAGATGATGCTTTGAAATGGAAAAACCTGCAATAAATGTACCTGCATTGCGTCGTTGATTAGTGGACTGACTGAATGCGGCAGGATAGGAGAATTTACGGTTATTGAAGATATAATATAGATTCAGTCCTTTGATATCTACCTTTATTCCGCTGAAATCTTCGGAATAGTTAGAGGGGATATCGTCTGAAAATCCTCTGATTTTATGTATTTTGTAATCATTACCAGTGCGGCGATAGAAGATATCCACACCCAGTTTGGAACTGTATAGGCTAAGATCGAATTCTGTTCCTCTGTTCTTTCGGGTACCTTTTTTGAAAATATCGTTCACATCTACAGACCATCCCAGGAAAATCCATCGCCAGCCGAAATACAATCCTATCTTGTTGTGCGGGTTGGGTGAAAAACTAAGTTTCTGTGGCTGCGGCAATTCACTGGTGATAGAATAATACTCAAAGTTGCTGAAATGAGTAACCATCAGCGCATAGTTATAACGGTTGGGACTGATATAGAGCGTATCGAAATCACTGAAGTTCATAAACTTCTTGATCGCTCTTTTAAAAGCACTTGGCTTGGCGGTTGCTGTGGAATCTACTTCTGTACTATTGTTGCCTAAAGAGACTTTCTCTTCAGTCTGCGCCTGTAAGGACAGTGAAAATAACAGAAAAAGATATAGAATAACCCGTTTCCCCATGTGGTTCTTTGTTGGTATAGATATTTTTGTTTCACGAATGTACTACCTTTCGTTGATTTATACTAGTAATCTTCTAAAAAATGTTTCGTTTCCTAAACAAAAAAGTTCAATGTACTGTTAGTTACAACAAGCAAATAAATCTTAAGCCACAAAATTATGAGAATCTATTTACGTTTATTAGTCGTGTCTCTTCTGCTTTTTGCAGGAAATATAGTATATGCGGAAGCACAGCAGGAGAAACGCGTGACAGGCACGGTGACTTCTGAAGGAGAACCTTTGCCTGGTGTCTCCGTACAATTGAAAGGAGCATCTTCCGGCACTATTACCGATATTGATGGAAAGTATTCGACTGAGGTTCCTGCTACCGGTACTTTAGTGTTCCGTTTTGTAGGAATGAGAACAGTAGAACAACCGGTGAATAACCGGAGTGTGATTAATGTCACGTTGGAATCGGAAAGTAAGGAACTGGAAGAAGTAATGGTAGTAGCTTATGCTACCGCTAAAAAGTATAGTTTTACCGGAGCAGCTTCGACGATGAAAGCAGGTGAGATTGAAAAGTTACAGACTTCCAGCATATCACGTGTATTAGAGGGTACGGTATCCGGAGTACAGGCAAGTGCGGCAAGTGGGCAGCCAGGTACGGATGCGGAAATCCGTATTCGCGGTATCGGATCTATCAACGCTTCCAGCGCTCCGCTTTATGTAGTGGACGGTGTACCGTTTGATGGTAGTGTGAACTCAATCAATCCTGACGACATCGCTTCCATGACTGTACTGAAAGATGCGGCCTCTGCTGCTTTGTACGGTTCCCGTGGTGCGAATGGAGTGATTATTATCACCACCAAGCAGGGAGATCAAAATACCAAAGCAACGGTAAAGGTGAAAGCTTCCTTAGGAGGTTCCAACCGTGCCGTGCGTGATTATGATCGTGTCAGTACCGACCAATATTTTGAATTATATTGGGAAGCACTTCGCAATCAGTATGCCAAGAGTGCGGATTATACTCCGGCAACTGCTGCGACGCAAGCATCCAAAGACTTGGTAACGAAATTAATGGGAGGTGGCCCGAACCCCTATGGTCCTCAATATGCGCAACCGGTCGGTACAGACGGAAAGCTGGCAGCAGGTGCTCGTCCGTTATGGAACTCCGACTGGAGTGACGCCATGGAGCAACAGGCACTTCGCACAGAGTTAAATCTAAGTGTTTCCGGAGGTGGAAAAGCGAATCAGTATTTCTTTTCTGCCGGATACCTGAATGATAAAGGTATTGCACTCGAATCCGGTTACCAGCGTTTCAATCTTCGTTCCAATATCACCAGCGAGATGACTTCCTGGTTGAAGGGAGGCGTCAATTTGAGTTTCGCACATTCCATGCAGAACTATCCAGTTTCATCCGACTCCAAAACCAGTAATGTGATTACCGCAGGACGTACCATGCCGGGATTCTATCCCATTTATGAAATGAATACGGATGGTAGCTACAAATTGGATGAGAGTGGAGACCGTATTTATGACTTCGGTTCCTATCGTCCTTCCGGTTCGATGGCAAACTGGAACCTTCCGGCTACTTTGCCTTTGGATAAATCGGAACGAATGAAAGATGAAGTCTCCGGTCGTACTTTTCTGGAAGCTACGATTATTGAAGGACTGAAATTCAAGACAAGTTTCAACTTTGACTTGATTAATTATAATACATTGGATTATACGAATCCGAAGTTAGGTCCGGCTAAAGAAAACGGAGGCGGCGTCAGCCGGATGAATACCCGTACTTTCTCTTGGACATGGAATAATATTGCTACGTATGACAAGACAATTGGTGAACATCATTTTAATGTTCTTGCCGGTGTGGAGGCCTATTCCTACCGCTACGATGAACTGACGGCATCACGTTCCAAAATGGCGCAGCCTGATATGCCGGAACTAGTAGTTGGTTCACAGTTGACCGGAGGTTCGGGGTATCGCATCGACTATGCGTTGGTGGGTTATCTGACTCAAGCATTATACGACTATCAAAATAAATATTTCTTCTCGGCATCCTATCGTCGCGACGGTTCTTCACGTTTTGCGCCGGAGACCCGCTGGGGAAATTTCTGGTCGTTGGGTACTTCCTGGCGTATCGACCGGGAAGAGTTTATGGCAAGTACTTCCGACTGGCTTTCTGCCTTGACTCTGAAAATGAGCTATGGTGCGCAGGGAAATGATAACCTGGGTACTTATTATGCGAGCAAAGGACTTTATACCATTGTTTCCAATTTGGGAGAAAATGCGTTAGTGTCCGACCGTATGGCGACTCCGAATCTGAAATGGGAAACGAACCTCAACTTTAATGTAGGTATCGACTTCTCCCTGTTCAATAACCGTTTTTCCGGTTCATTTGATTTCTTTACACGTCGTTCGAAAGACCTGCTTTATTCACGTCCGATAGCTCCTTCCCTGGGATATGGTTCTATTGACGAAAATGTAGGAGCCTTGAAGAATACAGGTATAGAAATGGTGCTTAACGGAACGATTATCAATCAGAATGGTTGGGTATGGAAACTGGGTATGAACTTGACGCATTATAAGAATAAGGTGACGGAACTCCCATTGAAGGATATGCCGCGAAGTGGTGTGAACAAGTTGCAGGTAGGTCGTTCGGTGTATGATTTCTATATGATAGAGTGGGCGGGAGTAGACCCGGAAAATGGAGATCCGCTGTGGTATAAGAATGAGGTGGATGCAAATAAGAATCCGACCGGAAAACGTGTCACAACAAATGATTATGGTTCGGCTGACTATTATTATGTCAACAAATCGTCTCTTCCGAAAGTATATGGCGGATTCAATACGTCTCTTTCTTGGAAAGGATTTGATCTTTCGGCTATCTTTGCTTACAGTATCGGTGGATATATCTACAATCGTGATGTTACAATGATTCTGCACAATGGAAGTTTGGAGGGTCGCGACTGGTCGACGGAGATTCTAAGAAGATGGACTCCCGACAATCGCTATACCGATGTCCCTGCTTTGAGTACTACTTCTAATAACTGGAACTCGGCTTCCACTCGCTTCTTGCAGAATAATTCGTATATGCGATTGAAAAACCTGACACTTTCTTATAACTTACCCAAACAATGGATTAGTAAGTTATCATTGAGCAGTGTGCAGGTATATGTACAAGGAGATAACCTGTTTACCATTCACCGGAATCAGGGATTAGATCCTGAACAGGGAATTACTGGTATCACTTATTACCGTTATCCGGCTATGCGAACCATCTCCGGAGGTATCAATGTTTCTTTCTAAATTCAGACTAAATTATGAGAAAAATAAAAATTCAATCCATTCTTGCGGCAGTTGCCGGACTTTTCCTGGCAACGAGTTGTAGCAGCAGTTTTTTGGATACGGACCCCACAGATGCGGTAAGTTCGGATAAGGTATCTGTACCCGAAAATGCGGAGGCACTTGTGAATGGTGCCTGGTATAATCTGTTTGATTATTCAAGTACCTATGCCAATATCGGTTATCGGGCACTTCAGTGTCTGGATGATATGATGGCAAGTGATATTGTTTCCCGTCCGAAATATGGTTTTAACTCTTCGTATCAGTTTAATGATATAGCGCAATCCTCAAATGGTAGAACAGAGTTTGCCTGGTATCTGATATATAAAACGATAGATAATTGTAACACTGCCATTTCTATCAAGGGGGATTCGGAAGAACTCCGTCAGGCACAGGGACAAGCATTGGCATTACGCGCCTTTTGTTATTTGCACTTGGTACAGCATTATCAATTTACCTACTTGAAAGATAAAGATGCTCCGTGTGTTCCTATATATACCGAACCTAGCAATAGTTCCACTGTACCGAAAGGAAAATCAACAGTGGCACAGGTTTATCAGCTTATTTTCGACGATCTCACTTTGGCGAAGGACTATTTGAAAAACTATGTCCGCAGCGGTGATAATCAAAAGTTCAAACCGAATGTTGCAGTGGTTGACGGTCTTTTGGCTCGCGCTTACTTGCTGACCGGACAATGGGAAGAAGCCGCAAAAGCTGCCGAAGCAGCACGTGCAGGATATACGTTGATGACAACTACAGCCGAGTACGAAGGTTTTAATAACATTTCCAATAAAGAGTGGATATGGGGATTTCCTCAAATTCCTTCCCAATCGGATGCCAGCTATAATTTCTATTATTTGGATGCAACATACGTAGGAGCATATAGCAGCTTTATGGCTGATCCCCATCTGAAAGATACATTTACCGAAGGTGATATTCGTTTACCTTTGTTTCAGTGGATGCGTGAAGGGTATTTGGGATATAAGAAATTTCACATGCGTGCAGATGATACGGCTGATTTGGTCTTGATGCGTGCTGCTGAAATGTATTTGATAGAAGCGGAGGCGAAAGTTCGTGACGGCGTAGCGTTGGCACAGGCTGTAGCTCCATTGAATACATTGCGTAATGCCCGTGGAGTAGGGGATTATGAGGTGACAGGAAAATCACAGGAAGATGTAATCAATGAGATTCTGATGGAACGTCGCCGTGAACTTTGGGGAGAAGGATTTGGTATTACCGATATACTTCGTACACAAAAGGCAGTAGAACGTGCTGCTTTATCGGATGAAATGCAGAAGACAGAAGTCGATTGCTGGCAGGAGGGTGGTAGCTTTGAAAAACGAAATCCTCTGGGACATTGGTTCCTCAACTTCCCGAACGGTAAACCGTTTACAGTAAATAGCACTTATTATTTATATGCTATTCCACAGAAAGAAATTAACGCTAACCCTAACATATAAATAGCTCTCTTAATTTTTTGACTTTGACCTTAACTTGTAGACCGGTATACGTCGTGGCGACGCATACCGGTCGTTTTCTTTGGAAAAGAGGGAGTGCAAAATGTGACACACCCCATTTTATTTAATCTAATCTTATTCTATTTTTTTCTTCTTCAAATTCGGTAAAAAGAATGTGACTAATCCTAGTAACGGCATATAAGCACAGATATTATATACATATTCAATACTCGTTTTATCCGCTAAATTACCGAGTACGGCAGATGCTACACCGGCCACTCCGAAAGCAAATCCAAAGAACAAGCCGGATATCAATCCAAGTTTGGTAGGAAGCAACTCTTGGGCATAAAGCAATATGGCAGGAAAAGCGGAAGAAAGCATCAATCCCACACAGAAGCTAAGGATAATAGTCCACAGCAGATTGGCATGGGGCATTAGTAAGCTAAATGGGGCAGCTCCTAAAATAGAAGCCCAAATCACATACTTCCGACCAATTCGGTCACCGACAGGTCCACCAATTAATGTTCCGATAGCAGTAGCTACCAGAAAGATAAATAAATATAGTTGCGAATCTTGTACGCTTACATTAAATTTATGAATCAAGTAGAAAGTATAATAACTCGTGAGACTTGCCATATAGATATATTTGGAGAAAATCAGAATCAGCAATATCGCGATTGAAAGGGCTGTCTTATCCATAGGCAAAGGAAGATGAACAGGTTTTCTGACACTGACGGTCTGTGCTTTCATCCGGTTTAGATATGATTTATACCATTTGCAAATTGGGTACATCACTCCGATAGCAGCTAAAGCCACAAATGCAAATACGATGAGATGTTGTCTGCCATAAGGAGCCACCAACAGAGCAACCAGTAAAGGACCTAATGAACCTCCGAAGTTACCACCTACCTGAAAGAGCGATTGTGCTAGTCCACGTTTCCCGCCGGAGGCAAGGAATGTGATACGGGAGGCTTCCGGATGTAGTACGGAAGAGCCAATTCCGATTAAGAATACGGAGGCTAATATCCAGTATAGATTATCAGAGAATGCTAAGTTTATCAAACCAATCAGTGTAAAGCTCATTCCGATAGGCAACGACCATGCAACGGGATATTTATCAAAAATGATTCCGGTAATCGGTTGAAAGACCGAAGCCGAAAGCTGATAAACCAGTGTGATAAGGCCGATTTGCGCAAAACTTAATCCTAAATCATCTTTGAATAGCGGATAAGCTGCTGAAACAACGGACTGTAAAAGATCATTGAGACAGTGTGAAAGACTTAATGCGATTAAGATGGAAAATGTAATTTTTCCTACGGGTTGTTCCTGATTTTGTACCATGATACCTATTCTTTAGAAGTGTTCCTGAAAAATTGGCTGCAAAGGTACGCAAACTTTCCCGTTTCTCTAAGACTAAGGATTCTAAATTGTCGTTAATTCAATTTTGACTAACTGAACTATTCTCCGTACCTGCTGTTGTTAAATAAAAAAGGAGGATTATATGGGCTTTATTTGGTATATCATTATTGGTATTGTGGCTGGATTCCTCGCAGGTAAAGTAATGCGCGGCGGAGGCTTTGGTCTTATTATAAATTTATTACTTGGTATTCTTGGAGGTGTACTGGGCGGTTGGGTATTTGCCCTTTTCGGACTGTCAGCTTCAGGATTGATCGGAAGTTTGATAACTTCCACTGTAGGGGCTATCCTTGTATTATGGATTGCTTCCTTATTCTCGAAATCTAAATAGATATTTATATAATTTATTTTTAATCCTAAAAACAGAACTTAATTATGGAATGTAGACATGGAAATTTCTGGATTGGACTCGGAATTGGGTCAATCCTCGGCGCAGTAGCTTATCGTCTTTCACGTACAGCAAAAGCAAAACAGTTGGAAAGCGAAATTTATAATGCTATCCATCGTATAGGTCGCGATGCTGAAATAGCAGCTGCTCATGCTGAAAGAAAAGCAATGGATCTTGGACTTAAAGCAGTAGAAACCGGTGCGGAAATTGCTGATAAAGTAGCGGCAGAAGCCGACAAAATGGCCGGAAAAGCAAAAGATAAGTGGGAAAAGTAAGAATCCCAAAACGGGTAATCGATTTAAATATAATTGGTTACCTGTTTTATTTTTTGTATATTTAATCTTTTATCCCTAGCTTTATTTAGTCATCGTATCAATGTGTGTGCGAACACATTTAAGCTAATCTTCTTTATTATTATCGTTTCCTTCAAGAATTGGGAGTTACTTTCTCTCTAACTTTTCATCTGAAAAGAGTCTTTTTCTCTATACTATCTTTACTTTTTCTTATGTTTAACAACATGTATGTTTTCTGTTTGTTGGAGTTAATTATTTGATTATTAATTGTATATGTTTGTTTTGATATAATGTGTGTGCGCACACACTATTGCTTAATTCAATAATTCATTTTACTTTTGCCGATGAAAAACAAGATACTTATCAATATATGGATAAAGAGTTTTCAAATATTCGGATTGTAGACATTGCCAAGATGGCAGGTGTCTCTGTTGGCACGGTAGACCGTGTAATCCATAATCGTGGAAGAGTATCTGAAGAAAACAGGAAAAAAGTACAGGCTATCCTGGAAATGGTACATTACCAACCAAATCTGATGGCACGTTCATTAGCTGCCTCCAAAAAACAATATCATATCCTTGCAATAACTCCTTCTTTTGTGCAAGGGGAGTATTGGGAAGCTATTTCGGAAGGGATAGATAAAGCTGCGGCGGAAATGGAATCATATAATATCACCATTACCAAACTCTTTTTCGATCAATATAATAATAAGACTTTTGATGATATCATCCGAAATCTGCTGAATGAGAAAGTGGATGGGGTATTGATTGCGACTTTGTTTACAGATTCTGTTATCCGGCTTTCGCAGGAGCTTGACAGGAATGAAATACCATACGTGTATGTTGACTCCAACATTGGAGGGCAGCATCAGTTGGCATATTTCGGAACGGAATCTTATGATGCCGGAGTGATTGCTGCCAGATTATTGATGGACAGGCTTCCTTCTTCTTCCGATATATTAATGGCACGGATTATTCATAGTGGGAAGAATGATTCTAACCAGGGAAAGAACAGGCGCGAAGGTTTCTGTCATTATCTCACTGAAATAGGGTTTAACGGAAATCTGCATGAAGTAGAACTGAAAATAAATGATTCAGTGTATAACTTCATGAAACTGGATGAAATCTTTGAAGCTAATCCGAATATTAAAGGCGCTATTATCTTTAATTCAACTTGCTATATCTTAGGAAACTACCTGAAAGCAAGAGGAATGCAGGCTGTCAAACTGGTTGGTTATGATCTTATCGGCAGAAATACGCAATTACTTTCCGAAGGTGTGATAACCGCATTGATTGCGCAGCGCCCCGAGCGTCAGGGGTACGATGGCGTTAAATCATTGTGTAATCATTTGCTGTTCAAGCAGAATAGTGAGAAAGTGAATTTGATGCCTATCGATATTCTCCTTAAAGAGAATTTGAAATATTATCTGAACAATAAATTATAAACATATAAATTTATAAGAACCATGAATGAATTATTTAACGTAAAAGACAAAGTAGTTGTTATCACCGGCGGAGCTGGTATTTTAGGTAAAGGTATTGCTGCGTATCTCGCAAAAGAAGGCGCAAAAGTGGTTGTGCTCGACAGAAGTGAAGAAGCTGGAAAAGCATTGGTAGACAGTATCAAAGCAGAAGGAAATGAAGCAATGTTCCTTTACACTGATGTGATGGATAAGGAAGTGCTGGAAGGCAACAAAGTGGAAATTATGAAAGCTTATGGCCGTATTGATGTTTTGTTGAACGCTGCTGGAGGTAACATGGCAGGTGCAACTATCGCTCCGGATAAAACTTTCTTTGATTTACAGATTGACGCATTTAAGAAAGTGGTGGATTTGAACCTTTTCGGTACAGTATTGCCTACAATGGTATTTGCTGAAATCATGGTAGAACAGAAGAAAGGTTCTATCGTAAACTTCTGCTCTGAATCAGCTCTTCGTCCATTGACTCGTGTCGTTGGTTATGGTGCAGCTAAAGCAGCTATTGCTAACTTTACTAAATACATGGCTGGAGAACTGGCATTGAAATTCGGTAACGGCCTGCGCGTAAATGCAATCGCTCCAGGATTCTTTTTGACTGAACAAAACCGTACATTATTGACTAATCCGGATGGCTCTCTGACTGATCGTTCAAAGAACAATTCTCGCTCATACTCCATTCAACCGTTTCGGTGAACCGGAAGATCTTTATGGAACAATCCATTATTTGATTAGCGATGCTTCCAACTTCGTAACAGGTACGGTAGCTGTAATCGATGGTGGATTTGATGCATTCTCAATTTAATAAATGGGGAATTGGGAATTAAAAATTGAGAATTGGCTGCGTAGCATCCGTATGCCGACTCTCAACTTTTAATTTTCAACTTTGATTTCTTAATTCTCAATTTTCAATTCTTAATTTAATAACAATATGTATCTATGTGAACAAACTTGGCGCTGGTATGGTCCAAATGACCCAGTAAGCTTGTGGGATATTAAGCAGGCAGGCGCTACCGGTATAGTAAATGCTCTTCATCACATTCCGAACGGCGAAGTGTGGACAGTAGAAGAAATCATGAAGCGTAAGCAAATGATTGAAGAAGTGGGCCTGACTTGGTCTGTGGTAGAAAGTGTACCTGTACACGAACATATCAAGACACAGACTGGTGACTTCTTGAAATATATTGAAAACTATAAGGAAAGCATCCGTAATCTGGCTAAATGTGGTGTAATGGTAGTTACCTATAACTTTATGCCCGTACTGGACTGGACACGTACTGACCTTGCCTATACAATGCCTGATGGCTCTAAAGCTCTTCGTTTCGAAAAGGCGGCTTTTGTAGCCTTTGACCTTTTCATCCTGAAACGTCCGAACGCAGAAAAAGATTACACTCCTGAAGAAATAGCTAAAGCAAAAGCTCGTTTCGAACAAATGAGCGAAGATGATAAGAAACTGTTGGTTCGCAATATGATTGCCGGACTTCCAGGTTCGGAAGAAAGTTTCACAGTAGAGCAATTCCAGCAGGCATTAGACCGTTATAACGATATTGACGCTGAAAAGCTCCGTTCCAACTTGATTTTCTTTTTGAAAGAAATTGCGCCTGTTGCCGATGAAGTAGGCGTGAAGCTGGTGATTCACCCGGATGATCCTCCTTACACTATTTTAGGTTTGCCACGTATTTTGAGTACGGAAGACGATTTCAAAAAACTGATTGAAGCCGTGCCTAATGAATCCAATGGCCTTTGCTTATGTACAGGTTCTTTCGGAGTGCGTGCCGACAATGACCTTGCAGGCATGATGGAACGTTTCGGTGATCGTGTAAATTTTGTTCACCTGCGCAGCACACAACGTGACGAAGAAGGAAACTTCTATGAAGCGAATCATCTGGAAGGGAATGTAGACATGTACAATGTGATGAAGAGCCTGATTCTTCTGCAACAACGTCGTAAATGCTCTATCGCTATGCGTCCCGACCATGGTCATCAGATGATTGATGATTTGAAGAAAAAGACAAATCCGGGATATTCTTGTCTGGGACGTCTTCGCGGACTGGCAGAACTTCGTGGCTTGGAAATGGGTATCGCTAAATCTATTCTTTAGTTGAAGTTTTAATTAGCACTTTATTATAAAAACACTATGACTATTATTGATCGTGATAATAGTTGTAGTGTTTTTTTTATTTATTCTTTTTCACTTGTTGAGGGATAAGTGAGGCGAATAAGTCTCCAACATGCGTATCTTTATCGGCTTTTTTTGCTTTCTTCGGTTTGGGAGGATCGGGGATAATAAGCAAAGCTATTTGTGCACAAGCTTCTGCGTCAGCAAGTGCGTGGTGGTGATTCTCTAAATTATATCCGCACCGTTCTGCTACCGTATGCAATTGATGATTGGGCAGATCTTTTCCGAAAACTTTTCTGGAAGTACGGCAGGTACAATAAAATTTGTAATTAGGATAAGTCATGTCATACAATTCGTGAACTGCCCGAAGACAACCTTCATCAAAAGGACTATTGTGTGCAACAAGTGGCAATCCATCTATCAACGGTTTGATTTCAGCCCATACATCAGGAAAATCTTCGGCTTCCATCGTATCGTCATAAGTTAATCCGTGGATAGCCGTTGTCCATTGCGTATAATAATTAGGAGCAGGACGAATGAGACGATAGATTTTATTCACGATCTTACCGTCTTTTACAATGACAACACCTACACTACAAACACTTGTACGTTTACCATTGGCTGTTTCAAAGTCGATGGCTGCAAAGTTCCTCATTTATTTCCTTGTTTTAGAGAAACAAAGATAATACAAAAAAGGGTCATGCAAAATATAGAAATAAGATTGATAACCAGGAAATTTATTGATTTTAATGAAAATGAATGTTTTTAATGGATGTTTTCAGTGAAATACCTTTCTTGTTGTGAAAATTATGCTATTTTTGCCAAACATAAACAAAAAAGCATGAACAAAACCTACTTCAAATATAAATACGTTTTAATATTCATTCTTTCATTGATTGTTTTTATAGGTGGACTAAATTATAAACACTGGTATGTTACTGACAATTTGATGGTAAAGCGTATTTCCCTGATTTACTCCATATCTAAAGATGATATTGGCAACAGAAATATAGAAAAGTTGTTGTATCAGGAGTTTCAGAAACAAGGGATAGAGGTAACGTTTGATAAGTTTTATTTTGATTGTAGCAAATATGATGAGAAAGAGCGGATAGAACATGTAAGGGAATATCTTGAATTTCTAGAAAGTAAATCGACAGACCTTATTCTGACCGTTGGTGACCAGGCAACTAATTCTTTATTATCTACCCGTCACCGGTTATTATCTTCTATTCCTGTGGTAGCTTGTAATGTGCATTTTCCCAATGAAGAATTGATTGAAGAATACGATTCGCAGAAAGTTTATGTATTGCGTGATAGTCCCGATCTGAAACGTAATATCGACTTTATAAAAACATTGTATCCCTATAATGATATGGAGATTATTTATAATATAGATCTGACCTTTCTTGGACATAAATCTTTCGATAGCCTTTCCCGAGTGGTTGACAGGAAGAATGTGAGAGTTCTGGGCTATCAAAAAGCATTTGTGCAAGAGTGTGATTATAAGCATTTGACGGAGATGATTGAATATTTTAATCTGACCCCCGGTTTGATAAATGATAATGTTAACAAGAATGGTCTGACAATAAGTCTTTGCCCCTTTCGTTATATAAAAGGATCTTCTTTGCTGGTAATGTTGAAACAATCAAAGAGAAGACAACAAAATCAAGCGTTTTTACTGGATAAATTAGATATGCTGGCAATTCCGATAGTAACAGCTTTAAATATTCCTTCTTTTAGTTGTATTCGTGAAGGTTTCGGTGAAAATGCTAAGATTGTCGGCGGTTATATGGCTACAGAGGGTATTACGGCGAAGGCTTCCGCTAGCCTTGCTGCACGCTTATTAAAGAAAGAAAAAATAGGAATGCCTAAAATAAGAGATTTAGAAAAAGAGTATGTACTGGACTGGACATATTTTTCTGAATATGCGGGTGATATTAGTAATGTTCCGCAAAATGTCCGTATAATCAACTATCCGTTTTACGATCGTTATCGAAAAGAACTTTATTTGTTGGGTGGGTTGTTTGTTTTCTCTTTTATTTTGGTAACCATTAGTTTGTTACGTACACATCGCCGTTCGTTGATGGAGCGTAAGAATCTTCAAATGCTGGAAGAAGCGCACAAACGATTGACTCTTTCTATGAATGGCGGGAAAATTTCACTTTGGAATATTCAGGAAGGTGTTCTTGAATTTGATGATAATTATGTACGATTGGTTGGCATGGAACAACGGAGATTTACAAAAGAGGATATTATGAGATATACCCATCCTGATGATGTACAATTGCTTAGCTCATTCTACGAAACATTATATCAGTCTCCCAGTATGCAAATACAACGAATACGTTTTTGTTTTGGAGGGAAAGAGGCAGATTATCAATGGTATGAACTTCGATGCAGTACCTTGAAAGATGCCCAGGGGGAGATTATGTTGGCAGGCATTATGCAGAATATTCAAAACTTGGTAGAGCATGAACAACAGTTGATTCTAGCGAAACAGATAGCAGAAAAAGCAGAGCTGAAACAGTCGTTTCTAAATAATATGAGTCATGAAATCCGTACACCGCTCAATGCTATCGTAGGTTTCACAAATTTATTAATAGGTGAGGGGGCTGATGAAATAGAACCGGAAGAGAAAGCTGCCATGATTGAAATAGTCAATAATAATAATGAGTTGCTTTTGAAACTGGTGAATGACGTATTAGAAATATCTCGTTTAGATTCAGGCAACTTATCCTTTGATATAAAGGAACATAACATTACGAAAATAATAAAGGAGATTTATGTCACTTACCAAACATTGATTCAGCCTTCATTATGCTTTATCCTTGAACTTGATGAAACAGTTTCCTTACCCGTTAACATCGATTGCTTCCGTTTTACTCAAGTCATCTCTAATTTCCTGAATAATGCAAATAAATTTACCAAAGAAGGAACTATTACTTTGGGGTGCAGAATATATAAAGAGCATCAGGAAGTTTGCGTTTACGTAAAAGATACTGGCAAAGGGATTGACGATAAAGAACTAATGATGATTTTTGATCGCTTTTACAAGACTGATGAATTTGAGCAGGGGAGTGGTTTGGGACTTTCCATTTGTAAAGTGATTATTGAACGACTGGCTGGACGTATAGAAGTACATTCGGAAGTAGGAAAAGGAAGTTGTTTCTCCGTTATTTTGTCTTTGGCAAATATAATTTAGTACAATAAACAGAAGGTATTTAAAAGAAAAAAGCAAATAATGAAAGATAAGTTCAAACCCTGGCAGAGGTGGGTACTATTCGCTCTTGCAATGGCTGTTATTTTTGCATCGGGAGTAATTATTTCATTCCTGATGGAACACAGCGCAGAGGTTGTAAATGTAGACTATAAGAAAAAGATAAAAATAAACGGAATAGAAGCACGCAGCATTATTTTTGCTGAAAACTATCCACGTGAATATAAGACGTGGGTGGATACGACATCGACCGATTTGCACAGTAGATTAAATGGAAGAACTTCTATCGATGTTTTAGCGCAACGTCCTGAAATGGTCATATTATGGGCTGGATATGCTTTTTCTAAGGATTATTCAACACCGCGCGGGCATATGTACGCTTTACAGGATATTGTTCATTCACTTCGTACTGGTGCGCCTATGGGGGGGGCTGACGGTCCTCAATTTGCAAGTTGCTGGGTGTGTAAAAGTTCTGATGTTCCCCGTATGATAGAAGCTATTGGGGTAGATTCCTTTTATAATAATAAGTGGGCTGCATGGGGAGCCGAAATTGTAAACCCTATAGGATGTGCCGATTGTCATGAACCTAAAAATATGGATTTGCATATCAGCCGTCCGTCGCTCACTGAAGCTTTTAGCCGTCAAGGTAGAGACATTACTCATGCTACTCCACAGGAAATGCGTTCATTGGTCTGTGCACAGTGTCATTCGGAGTATTATTTCAAGGGGAATATAAAATATCCTACTTTTCCTTGGGATAAGGGCTTCACTGTTGAAGATTTGGAAAAGTATTATGATGAAATCGGATTTACTGATTATATTCATAAATTGAGCCGTGCCCCTATATTAAAGGCTCAACATCCTGATTATGAAATTTTCAAGATGGGCATACACGCCCAGCGTGGTGTGTCGTGCGCTGACTGTCACATGCCTTACAATGATGAAGGAGGGATAAAATATAGCGATCACCATATTCAGAATCCGTTAGCAGTGACTGAACGCACTTGTCAGACTTGTCATCGTGATAATAAAGAGACGCTCTGTAAAAATGTATACGAACGTCAGCAAAAGGCAAATGAGTTGCGTACACTTTTAGAAAAGGAGTTGGCAAAAGCACATATCGAAGCGAAGTTTACTTGGGATATAGGAGCTACAGAAAATGAAATGCAAGAAGCCTTGCTGTTAATTCGTCAGGCACAGTGGAGATGGGATTTCGGCGTATCTTCTCATGGCGGTTCTTTTCATGCCCCGCAGGAAACCATGCGTATTTTGGGGCATGGCTTAAATAAAGTATTCCAAGCTCGTATGCTTATCAGCAAAGTGCTTGTAGCGCATGGGTATACAGATAATGTACCACTTCCGGATATTACAACGAAAGAAAAAGCACAGCAATATATTGGTTTGGATATGGCTGTTGAAAAGGCGGACAAAGATAAATTTCTCAAAGAAATTGTCCCTGAATGGCTTCAAAAGGCAAAGGCAAACGGGCGTATTGTGAATTAGAATTTATTTTCACTATATTTGCCTACAATATAAATCCAATAAGATTATGTCAACAAAAACAATGAAAGAGAAAGCAACCGAGTTGTTGCAGAGGTGTGAAGTGGTAGTGCTTGCTTCTGTAAATAAAGGGATATCCCCGTCCTGTGCCGATGAGTAAGATTGCAACAGACGGAATTTCTACTATTTGGATGTCTACCGGAGCGGACTCATTAAAGACTATTGACTTTCTGGCAAACCCGAAAGCCGGATTATGTTTTCAGGATAAGGGAGACAGTGTAGCCTTAACGGGAACTGTGGAAGTGGTAACCGACGAGAAGATGAAACAAGAACTTTGGCAGGACTGGTTTATCGAACATTTTCCTGGAGGTCCTACCGATCCGGGCTATGTGCTGCTGAAATTTGAATCGAATCACGCAACTTATTGGATTGAAGGGACATTTATTCATAAGAAGCTGGACTAATCACTTCATACAGTTCTATTCCCGTGAGATCTGGAAATAAGAAGAGAGAAACATTCTTTCCTTTCGAAGAAGAATGTCTCTCTCTTTTTGATGATAGTTGGATAGATAGTATATCTATTCTTCGTGTTTCATTTAGAATTCGAACTTTTCTAGTTTCATTTCAGCTAATTCCTGAATGATACCTACGTACTTGCTGAAATGAGAAGATTTCTCGTGTGCTGCCAATACTTCAGCATTCTGCCATGTTTCGCAAATCATGAAAACGTCGTGACGGGTACTGCTTTCAAAAGTATCATAAGCAATGCATCCTTCTTCCTTCAAAGAACAAGCAGTCAGTTCTTTAGCTGCCTCAATCGCTTTTTCGCGGTTTGTCTCGCTTACGCGGACGAAAACATTTAATCTAATCATAGTCTTTATTATTAAATGATTAAAAATAGCTTTATCACATCTTTGGTAATAAATCGCAGGCAAAGATACTATTTTTGTGCTTTTTCGGATACCTTGTTCTTTAAATTTCACCAAAACGTCATATAATCATAAAAAACGATTATATTTGCCCTTGAAATCAAAAAGTAACTATTTTGGGCGCAACTCTTAAATTTGTTCTGGCTTAATATTAGCCTCATGAACCACAGGCTAATTTCTTTCGTTTGAGTAATTCCACTCGAACCGGTTTTTCATTTTGTTATTTTTATTATTTACTGCATGGTTTCTTGAAACGTATGCGATATGAAAACGAATGGAAAATTTCGTAAGAAATAGTAAGCAGAACATAGAAAAAGAGATTGAAAGAATTGAGCGACAGCCGATTGCCCCACTAGATAAGATTAAGCAGATTATTGATGTCATACAGATGTCTCTTATTCTGTTGAAATCCGCCGTTGCCGAATACCAATTCCCGAATCCGAAAGAAGAAATTCTTTTCTTTAAGACCTGGAAACCACAGATTTCCGGGCTGTTGATGTTTTATGTCCGCTTGTATCAGATTGAAAAGAAGCGTATCGGCGAATCTCCGTCTTCCCAATGCAAATATCTGAAGTCGGAACTGGAGAACTTGAAAAATACTTCTGAATAATTCTTTCTATGATTATTACCGTACCGGCAGGACGGAACTCGACGAACAATATTTTGTCAGAGGAAACTATGATATTCTGGCAGACACCCGTTTCGGGTTGCTGGACAGGGATTCTTCTTTCACTACCCTGCATGATTCAAGTGTGGCTGAAATCATAGCCAACAATCGTTTAGCGGAATACCTGTCTGCTCAAATAGAGATATTATCAGAGGAACTTCATTTGAAATTCACTTCAATGGTAGAAAACCGGCTATTGCAGTGGACGGACAGCAAGGTCGCTTTGGTTGAGTTTATCTATGCCCTGTATGCGGGCAAATGCTTTAACAATGGAAATACCAGTTTAAAAGACATAGCCTTCTGCTGCGAGACTCTTTTCAATATTGAGATTGGAGACTTTTATCGCATATTCCTGGAAATCAGAAACCGGAAGAAGAGTCGGACGCAGTTTCTTGATAAGTTGAAAGATAAAATTATAAAGATGATGGATGAGCTGGACAAATAAATTTCATGTCGTCTTGTGACATCTTGTGAATTATACAAATGGCTAATATCCAACTTTGCGGTGAAAAAGATTTGATTCACAAAGAAAGATAATAGCTTTTGTATAATTATGGAAACAACATTTACATGGGAGATAAAGGTGAAGAATACTCCTTTATTGATTAAGAAATGCAGCCACTGTGAGAGTGACCGCTTTTATTGCAGTGATAAGTTCAGGATGAATGCACAGAAAAAGAACATTGATGTCTGGCTGATTTACAGGTGCGTGAAGTGCGATAACACTTGTAATATAACTTTGCTGTCACGCACCAAACCGGACTTGATTGATAAAAAACTGTTTCATAGCTTTTCTATGAATGATAGAGAAGTGGCCTGGCAGTATGCTTTTTCAGCCGGAATGGCAAGTAAGAACAAGCTTCAAATAGACTACGATAGCGTTGAATATGAGGTGATAAGTAATATCTCCTTCGAAGATATTATGAATATGAACAACGAGATAATAAGTATTTGGATCGAATGTGATCTTGAATTGAACCTGAAATTATTATCATTGATAAAAAGGTGTTTTTCTCTTTCCACTACCCGGTTGAAGCATTTGTTTGAAGAAGGAAATATTTCTTTGCTTTCCGGTAAGACGTCTCCAAAGTGTAAGGTAAAGAATGGAGATATAATTTTGATAGATCGAAAAAGCTTGATTGATATTTGGGGATAAGATCGATTTTACAGTTTTTTTTAATAGCTTTGTGATATAATCATTCGGATGCTGTAAATGAGGTTGTACTATAAAATCAAAGATATGAAAAAGGTATTTTTATTAGCTTTTGTTTTGTTTGCATGGAGTATGGTTGTCAATGCTCAAGAGAGTGATGGGAAATATATTGAAGTGACAGGTTCTTCGGAGATTGAAGTCGTTCCGGATGAAATACATTTTCTGATTCAGATTAAGGAGTATTGGCAGGAAGAGTACACAGGTAAATCTAATAAAGAAGAAGATTTTCGGACAAAAGTGCCATTGGCTATGATTGAAAAGGATTTGCGTCGGAGTTTGCGCAAAATCGGAATAGCGGATGATGCTATCCGTACACAGGAAATAGGGGATTATTGGCGCCAGAGAGGAAAGGAATTTCTGATAGGTAAGCAATTGGATATCCGGTTGACCGATTTTGAGCAGATTAATTCCATTATCCGTTCTGTCAACACATGGGGAATTGAGTCCATGCGCATCGGAGAATTGAAGCATAAGGATTTGCTAATGTATCGGAAGCAAGGTAAGATTGAAGCATTGAAAGCTGCCCGTGAAAAAGCATCTTACTTGGTGGAAGCGATGGGGCAGGAATTGGGTGAAGTGATTCGTATTGTAGAACCTGTTGATAATAATATAAGCCGTTATCTTCCTTTTCAGGCACAGAGCAATGTCAGCATGGGGACGGCTGCTACCGAACAGTACCGTGTCATCAAGTTGAGATATGAAATGACTGCCCGTTTTGCCATCAAATAAAAAATGCCTATCTTTGCGGCATGACTAAAAATAATAAATCGGATTTGGTTTGATAAACAATCTGTGTTTCTGACACAGGTTGTCCTTTCGTTTGCTCTCGGATGATTCCATTCGAGGGTGTTTTCTATGTTTTTATAAATTCAATTTTTAACTTGCGTACAATGGTGTGAAAAGCATTGTTATGCTTTTCAACGTGTGCGCTCTATATATTAAGATCATGAATAACGAAAATCAAACAATTCACAAATCCAACGATAACCTAACTATTTATGGTTGGAATGAGAAACTCAATCAGCTAAAACAAGAATCAATATATAGTACCCTTGCTCATGGGCGTGTTTCCATTGTACACCGTACTTGCTACGAGGTAATTTCCGGAAACGGATTGTTTCAGTGTGAACTCACGGGAAATATGATGTATGGAAAATCGGATGATGAATTACCTTGTACAGGTGATTGGGTCATTTTCAACCGTTCGATGAACATAAAGGGATTATAGTTGATAGTTTGCCTCGTGAGCGGACATTGTATCGCAAGAAAAGTGGCACGGTTGCTGATAAGCAGGTCATTGCTTCTTATGTCGATAAGGCATTTATTGTGCAGAGCCTTGATGATAATTTCAATGTTCGCAGGGTAGAACGCTTTATGGTTCAGATAATGGAGGAAAATATCAGCTCTGTATTGGTTCTTAATAAAGCCGATTTAGATTTTGACAGACAGAGTGTTGAGGAACAAATAAAACATATCTCCAGTCAGATACCCGTATTTTTCACGAGTATTCATCAGCTCGAAACAATTGTCCGGTTACGGAAGTCCATATCGGAAGGCGAAACGGTTGTGTTTGTCGGTTCTTCGGGTGTCGGGAAAAGCTCTTTGGTGAATGCTCTTTGTGAAAAGCCGGTATTGCTCACATCTGATATAAGCCTGTCCACAGGAAAAGGCCGTCATACTTCGACCCGTCGTGAAATGGTATTGATGGACAGTTCGGGTGTTTTAATCGATACTCCGGGCGTCCGTGAATTTGGCTTGGCTATTGACAATCCCGATTCTCTTGCCGAAGTACTGGAAATCTCCGACTATGCGGAGTCATGCCGTTTCAAAGATTGCAAACATATCAACGAACCGGGTTGTGCTGTTTTGGAAGCAGTAAACAGTGGTGTATTAGATTATAAAGTTTATGAGAGCTATCTGAAACTTCGTCGGGAAGCGTGGCACTTTTCTGCTTCCGAACATGAGAAACGCAAAAAAGAAAAATCATTTACCAAACTCGTGGAAGAAGTGAAGAACCGCAAGGCAAATCGTTGATCTCTATTGAAACGATGCAGGTATCTCCAGATGCCTGCATCGTTTTATACTAGCTTAAGCTTATATCTATTTGGGATTTATATTTAGAAGAGCTTTTTTATTACTTATTGTCGTATCTGCCTGTAAAAAGCAGTTTCCCTTTCTGTGTATATTGTTCTACGAAATCACCTTTGTGGGAAGTGTACATATTTCTGTCATGTTCATATTGTTTCCATAAATCAAGTTTAAGCCGTTCATATTCTTTCGCAATAGCTGTATTTGCTTGAAGATAATCTCTGAAATACAATTCATCATTATCTCCCTCATAACATAAGTGTAGATGAAATACCCGTTCGGCAAATCCTTGTAATGTATAACCTTTATTGAAATCAATGCGACTGTCGTTCTCTGCCATGCAGATATAGCCGCATCTTTCAATTGTACCTTTCAAATCGACGACTTTTTCTTCTCTTGGGATTTCCACAAGTATATCTATGATAGGCTTTGCCCAAATTCCTTTAATTGCTGTGCTACCTATATGGCTAATACGTTCAATACAGGGAAGTCTCTCTTTCAGCAACTCCGCTTCTTCCTTATACCAATCTGCCCAATAGTCTTGGTGTGCAGTCAGGGTTATGGGGAATAATTGCCAAAGCTCGTCTAATGATAATTCAGTTAATTTCTTTTGTTCCATATCATGTGGCAATTGTTATTAATAATAAGTGACATAGCTATATAGATAAATTACAGCCAAAAATCAATTAATTCTTTTATTTCCTATTTCATTATCAACATTCTTTTTTGTATTAATGTTTTATGCTGATAATGGTTAGCAGGGAACGGCTTGTCCGTTATCCTGCGTTGTTAGCATTATTTTTTTTGTTTCATCCATTGCAAAAGTAAATTTTCAATCTCTTTTACACCTGTTTCCTTAGCCAAAGCAAGAGGGGTGCTGCCGTTACTATCTTTTATATCAAGGTCTGCATGATATTCTAAAAGCAACTTCACCAGTTCTATGTTATTATTGGCAATGGCTTCCATAATCGGATATACTTTATAGGTGTCGCATGGACTTTGGTAACCATTTACGTTAATGCCATGCTCCAGCAAGATATGGGCTAACTTTACGTTAGACAATTTGCAGGCGTATGTCAGGAGCGTAAGTCCATACTCATCGCTATATACTCTATCGTTTATGTCCTTGTATCTGGTAAGGGCATATTTTAGTACATCTTCTTTGTCAAAGTAGATTGCCGTATAGAGTATATCAAACTCGTAACAATCGTTACCCATTGCCATAGGTTCATCTTTTGCTGCCAGCAACTGTTTTATGGTTTCCACATCATTGTTGCGGCAAGCAACCCCTAACGGATAAGGCTGGTAGGTTGCATCCCGTATAGTATCTTGCAGCAATGTGCTTGCTTTCACGCTATCCAAACTACAAAAAAGCGTTGCAAGAAAAAGTAATGTCCAATTTATTATTTTCATATTAACTTTTTTAAGTCGCATGTTAATGCTAATGGTTAGAAAGGAGCATCGTCAGATGCTATCTTTCGTTGTTAGCAACCTATTTGAAATAATTAATCAATTTATCGTTATTAGGAATATTCCCAGTATGCCACAAATGGATTTGTGGCTTTATTACCTTCAATTTTTCCATAAACATATATACAGCCAGCCATGAAAACAGAAATATCTTTCATGCAAATTTCGTTGATTTGAAAAATGAAGCTATTTCCATCTTTAACCACTTTACCATCATTATCTAATCCCCATTGAATAGGCATTACATTACCCCCAAATTTGATTGCACAATTTTTTTCAGGCATATCTTTTTCTGTACTCATTTCGTATATTGAATAAATTTCATCTATTTCGGGGTGTTTATATCTATCACTTTTGCTTTGACTACTTAATTCATGTTCAACCAACAACAATTTACAATCGGGATATGTGTTATATTCCAATGCAACATCAAATTCCGGAGTGAAAATAGATATTTGCTTGTTGGGATTTAAAGGGTTTTGAAATGTTAGATAAAAATAGAGATTATCTTTGTCCGATAAATACTTATCATCAAAACAAGCTGGAGCATTTCCACCAACCCAACCAAAGCAGTCTTTTTGGTATTCACCAATGCCGTAGTATATTGCATTTTCTCTTGTTTTAAGTATTCTTTCTATATCCATAATAACGATAATGATTTGATTGGTTGCTAATGGGTTGCAGCTTGCCGCCGTTAGGCGGAACAGGTGCATGTTATGTGCATTTACTTCCAAAATTGTCCTGCAAGTGTTTCTCTAAATATCGGCTTACAACTCCCCATCCTTCGTTATCAGGGCAGTCATAGTACCATAGTTCTGCTGCAATGTCATCCAGTTTGCGGATAGTATCTGTATCTCACAAGGTTGTTATTTTCTAATCTACTATCTCACTATTTATATACGCAAAATCATGTATTGCTGTAATTCTGGAACTATGTATTGATACAACAAATCCATTAATATCTAATGCGTTGAAAAGTATATAATGATTGTTGAAAATTAATCATATACCTATCAAGTTTTTCTTTTCATCAGTAAATAGTTCCACTTTCAATACACATCCATACTCGCACTTAGAATGTGAAAAAACAGTAAACTTATCCTCTTCTTCAATATCAAAATAACACTCTATCTTGTCAGCTATTTTTGTTGTTATATGTCCACTATTAGAATCTAATACAATATAGAAATTGTCAAACTGTAAATATATCCACCAATACATTGGACTAAACAAATAAAAATTCTCTTGTTTCTCCGAATAACCGGAGACGATTATATCTTTTAATTCGTAATTTATAATACCTCTAAACATAATTGCTTTTCTTAGAAATTGATATATCTGCTTTAACATATTTCACATCATTATTGCACATAATGCGTTAATAACCACACCTCATGGTGTAGTTCCTAATCTCTATTATCCTCATATATTTACTACCTATTAGTTTCATATTATCAGTCCTTATCAATAGGAAATGAAAGTAAGTCATCAATCATTCTGCTTTGAATCTCGGTCACCCCATTTCCCCAAAGTAAAGCTAATCTTTTGATAGCTTTAACTCCCTGTTCTTGTAATTTGGGTGAGAGACGCCCAGTGATTTTTATTTGTCCAAAGGCAGTAGCGTAAGTCACCATGTCGCTTTGTGTCATATCCATTTCTTTCTTTGAAGCTAGTTTTTTAACCACTTCGGGGTCAAGACTTTCAACAGGAATATATTCCATGCCCCAGTCGTGTTCTATCAGATACTTGGGATAATCAAGAAAGTTGAGTTTGGGATTTTTTCTGATCGTTTCTTCAAGAGAATCTAACGTATCACTTCCCTCATCGCTACCAAAAGGTGCTTCTTCGTCTACGCAATCATAATAGAGTTCTTCCGTGAAGTGTTCGGTAAATCGGGGATGAGAAGTTTTGGGGTGCAAACCATATTCTTCGGAATCAATATAAAATCTGTGCATGAAGTCGAAGTTGGCATCTTCTACATATCCTTTTTTCTTTTTCGAGTGAATAAGTTTCTCTGCTTGTTTCAGGCATTCTTCTTCTGTATCGAAGTCTTTGATTTCAAATTTACCGATACTGTCGAACTTACCATAGTTTACAGCAAAATCACAGCCACTATAATCAATCCACCAAAATTTATGAGATTTCTCATCTTTATAAATAAATGCTCTTTTCATAATATTGTGTGTTTATTGTTGGGAGAGAGTAATGTCTCTACTATACACAAAAGTAGGAAAACTGTTGAGTTATCACCTATATGTCTTCGTATTTCTTCTGTATTTTTACAAAATAAGTCTTGTTTATTCATTTTTTACTGTTTTTTCGAGAAAACAGCAAAAAAGTTTGAGTTACGCAAAAAGGTTGCGCACCACTACGCCTATCTTTGTCGAAGAAATAAGAAAACAGGTCAAGTACGGGTTACTTCAACACACTCTTTAAGGTAGAACATTACCAGTACGATTATCTGTTTTCCTGTTTCGTAAAGGGGCAGTAGCTCAGTGGGTAGAGACGGTCGTCGGTTCGACTCCAGCCTGCTCCACAAAAAAACAAATATAGAGGTAGGACAGTAGCTTCGGGATTATCTGAAATGAGGTCAACCGGGGCTTACTTCTTAACGGTGGATATTGCTGGTTCGAATCCGGCCTGTTCTACCTCTTTTTATCAACTTAAGGTCAAGGAAGACTTACTTCAACACTGCAGGAATGCTCCATTGATTCACAGTCTTCCGATTACCTTACTTAAAACACAATGTATGAAAAAAGATTAGTTGAAAGTATCTATCAGTCTAATTGTTGATCTCTATTGAAACGATACAGGTATCTCCGGATGCTTGCTTTGTAGATTGAAGTGCTGTTTGTTATTGTTATCAATATCGTATATCCGCGTGTTTATTATCTTTTCTTGATTTAAATTTGCCTTTTCCCTGTCATATCCGTAACTTTGTAAACTAAAGAATCCGATATGAATCAGGAGTTATTAGTAACAAAGCCGATACAATTCTATTCTCCGTAGATGCGCTTTCGGTGGTAAGAATTAGGATAGCCGGGAAACGAATTGTCAGGCTATTGAGAAAGAATGTACGATTAAGAATACAAACTAAAAATAGTGGCATAAATGATAACTTCCTGTATAGCAATAATATTCGGTTTTCGCTTTTTCGGCAGAGGATTGCATGAAATCTCCGGGGAAGAAATGGCGATTATTGCATTTTTCATGTTGTTTCTGTTTGTTCCGTGCCTGTGGCTTGTCAGGTATTTAAAAGATGACGAAATAGATTCAAACAGACAGGATAAGCTGGTGGAGATACATATTGCCCTGACCATCGTTCTGACTGTTGCGGGTGGTGTCTTTTCCCGGATGTCCGTACTTGTCAATAAGTGGATAGACGAACAACCGTTCATTGTTGCAGCTTACATAGCGTTGGCACTTAGTGTTTTTGGTGTCGTTATCGGCAAAGCTATTGATTTTTGGGTATATTATTTGAAGAAAAGAATATTCTAAAACAGTATGATAGAGTACATGAATATTCCGGTTTTGGTTTGTGTCTCCCTGTTAGGGGTGGGGGCTTTTGTTATGATAGTAGGCTCGCTATTGAAAAAGCAGTGGGCTACGGAGGGGAAAAAGACTTCGTTATCCATTTACCTTTTATATCTTTTCGCAATGTCAGGTTCCGGCTGGACATGGTATGATAGCATTCACAAAGCCCGTGCGTTGGCGGAAGGCAACCGATACACTTTAGCCACGTATGAAAAAGTGTCGGGTGTTATTAAAGGGGGACACAAGGTACGCCAGTTCGGTTTTTATGTGGATGGGGTGAAATATAATACTACAACGACATATCCCAAATTTTTGGGTGTCAGCAATCCTCTGCGCATCATAGTGAGGTATGCCGTCAGCAACCCTGAATACAATAAGGCTTTTGGGGACGAGTTTGTCCCCACATGGGTACTGTCCCCACCGGAAAGAGGTTGGAAACAATACCCGCCTGCTATTCATTGGGAAGGTGCTGTGCTGGATTCTGTTTATATGCAATCATTACAAGGTAATAATTAATCCGATGACGGTAAGTGCCGTATATACGCAGTTGATATAAAATGCAGCCATCAACAGCCGGGGGATATATCCAGACTTCTTGAATAAGGATGCAGACTGAATGATGAACAAAGCAGTAAAAAGAGCAATGCTAAAACTGACCTGACTTATCAGCAACCATAGCGGATATTCGGTAATGACAGCCGCAGACCATGCTTGGAGCAAGGGAGTTATATTTTGCAGAAATACGTGAGCCGCAAAATATCCTAGAGAAGAAATTGCTTCTTTCCTCTGCCGTAGGAGCACATTGATAGTATAAACGCCTATTCCGGCTTGTCCCAGCAGTATGGATAACTGAAAAAAGTCGAAAATCCAATAGATGGGATTGCTGGTAGTGCCATCGTTGGCAAAATAATCATAGAAACAGAGTGAGGACACGCAACTTGTTGCGACCAACCCTGCACAGATAAATGAAATGATTCTTATATTCATTGTATTCAGCATAATAAATCGGAACTAAAGCCCTGTACTTACTTTCTTTTTACACCTTTCCCGATAATTGAATCCGCAGCTACGCATCCTTGCGAACGGCTGTCAATCGAGCCGCCCCTGTAATCCCCCGCAACGAAGTAGCTGCCCGCCGGGACGACAACCGCAGTCGTGGTAGCCGTTGCCGAATCTATGGGTACAACGCTTTTACATATGTTCACCTTCATGCCATTGGGCAGACTTTCGCAATACTCTTCACATTCATCTTCTTCATAGAAAAGTTTCCGTATGAATACCCATTCACACTTTTTGCCGTTCACGATACATTGCTGATCCTGAAAGCGGACAGTATCGCCCGGTAGTCCGACAATTCGTTTAAATGCCCTTTCCTGAAAGCCGGGAATGTATGAATGATATGCGATTACGTCCCCATAAGTCAGAGAATCCACCGGAATAAGATTTACTATTTCACCCACTTGATAGTTCGGGTACATTCCGGCACTGGTCAATTCAACTTTTGGGTTACATGCCGCCAATATCAATGGCATGACAAGCAAATACAATAACTTTTTCATAAGATTGATTTCATTCATCCAGAAAATCATCATTACTTAGATAATACTCAATAGCCTTTATACAATCTTTGTATAATGTTTTGGGATTCAATTTATATTGAAAGCTCAATATATCCTTAAATGTTTCAACATCGACCAACGAACTCATGCCCAAATCGTATGCTTGTTTGGGGACTTCACCATCTTCTGTTTCCACATATCCATCCTCTTCTTCCGATTCAATGACTAAATATTTGCCATTCTCCAAGTTCTCTGTTTCAATAACACTTTTTGAGCAATAGATATAAGCGTCACATGGTATTGCTTTATAAGCATTGATTAAATCTCCGATAGTTCCAAATTCTTTCATATATACTAATATTAATACATTATTTTTTTTCTTTCAGATACTTTTCCAATGCAATATACACTTCTTTCCGATAACTGACAAAAATAGTTTTATCTGTTTGGGACGAATTTTTCTTTTTCCCGTCATAGTGCGGAATATTGGATAAAAACAGGCTATACGAGAAAATCATGTTCTCCTCTATTTTACGGGAAGGTTTGAATGACTTGGCAGGTATGTAAGAATAAATACCCTCTTTACAACGGTAGGGCTTATACATTTGCACAACTCCCCACGAGTTTATCTCATCCACCCGGATGCTTCTTTTCCCGAACAGGCTTCGTGCTTCTATTCTATCCTCACAAAGTAAAATCTTACTGGGTAGTGCCCAACAGATTAACAGGATAGACAAAGATATGGGCAACAGGAAAATAAAGAGGACTTTATTCTCACTTAAATTGGCTACACATAAAAAGTAGATCATAAATGCACAGAATATACTACATATGACAACTCCTGCCCAAACAAACTTATTTGTAGGGTAAATCCAGAATATCTTTTTCCCGGAATCCTTATCTCTCATTTTATCATTATTCTTTTATATTCTCCTTATACCCTCTAAGGCACTATATCGTAAATGGTCTGATCGTTATTCTTGAAAATGGTTTGTTCAATCAATTTTCCAACATGAACGATGCTGTCAATATCCGCATTGACTTTCAGGCTTAGAACCGGAGCAAATTTCACATGATCGTAATCTATGGGCGTGTTGTTATAGGTCGTTTCGATAATTGGGTAATTATGCTCTTTGGTAAACTGCTTCAATGTATCCAGATAGGGAAGTTGGTCTTTGCTCATGGCTTCACAATCAATGTAGAACTTTCCGTTATCTAGCATGAAATAGATACAATTCACACCATTGGCACAGATACCCGTAAAATCATATTCCGTTCGTCCTGCCTGTACGTTTTTCAGCACGCCCGACAACTTATCCATTGTAATCTGTGCGGCTACCGGAATATAAGGATTTATACTCTCACTCTGCGTAGCTCGCTTGTTTCCATATCCACATCCCAGTAAACTCAGAATAGAGGCAAGTATTCTCATCGTTATTATTTTAAAGTGTTTCATATTCAGTAAGCATCCGATAAAGTACCCGTTTTCTTTGTTATATTTTCATTGCACCTTTGCCTTTGCAATATTGCATGAACTTCTAACATATTTTCATTATGACACAAGAACAATTTAGCTCTTTACAGGAACTGCATCGTTTAAGCGGTCTGAGTCTTGTGAAATTTCTGCAACGTGAACATGTCAGTTACTCCACGTACAATTATTGGAAACGTAAATCTTCCAGTGTTCCCGATCACGAAACATCTGCTCCCCAATCAGTCTTAGCTCCCATCAGCCTCAAGTCCCCCTGTATTGCTTCCTCCTCTTCCGTTTCCGGAATGACCCTGTTGTTTCCTAATGGCGTCCGCGCCCATTTGGAGTGCCGGTATGGAAAGTACTTCCGTTTGATTAACCAATACACCTGTTGCCATGTTCTGTCTGAATGATACGATGCGGTATTTTCTCTGCCCGGCAGGACTGATATGCGCAAGGGTATCAGTTCCCTCTGCGGTGTGGTACACGAGCGTATGGGCTGCAGTGTCAGGAACGGTGATGTATTCATCTTCATAGGCAGCAGCCGTAAGTTGATGAAGCTTCTCCATGCCGAGGATGGCGGTCTGGTGATGTATGTCAAACGCCTTGAAGCCGGTCATTTCAAGGTTCCCGAATATGATGAGAAGTCGCGCAGCTATCCGATGGAATGGCGCGATCTTGTCATTATGGTGGAAGGAATCCGGAATCTCCGGGCAGCGTTTGAGACGTCTGAGGGCGGAACGAAATGTATATACCGTATAAAATAGATGTCGTATTCCTTGTCTGTCCGGGATATATTTTGTACATTTATAGTGTAATTAAAGAAACGGATTATGACTCGGGAAGAGATGCTTTCACAGATGAACTCAATGCTGCAGTCCCTGCAGCAGGTGAACATCCCAGGCTGAGACCATCATCAGGCTTACCCGGCAGAATGAATCCTTACAGAATCGTCTCAATGAGCTGACGGCTCAAGTCGCATGGCTGAACCGCCAGCTTTGGTCACAAGTCAGAACTCCCGTCTCTTGATTCCAGCCAGCGACCTGTTCGGTGACTTTCTTCCTGATAATGCGGCTGAACTGGAAAAAGCGCGTGAAGCAGCGGTGCAGACCATCACAAAAGAAACGGTGGAGAGCAAGAAACGGGAACGGAATAACCGCAGGATAATGGAAGGTCTTCCCGTACTTGAAAGGGTAATCATCGAGCCGGAAGACATTGACCTGGAACTGTACAGGAAGATTGGTGAGGAAGTGACCCGTGTGGTGGAACATAAGCCCGGACAACTGTATATAAAGGAGATTGTACGCCCCAAGTATGCCCTTAAAGACAACACTTCACTTCCACCCCTCGGCAGAAAAGGAGTGGAGATAGCAGCCATGCCGCTGTTGCCTATATACAAAGGGATAGCGGGGCCTACACTTTTGGCGGAGATACTCCTGCAGAAATATGAGTATCATCTTCCTTCTACTGCCAGGTGAAACAGTTGCATCACCTGGGCTTCAAGGCCAGTGAAAGTACCATAGACGGATGGTTCAAGCCTGCGGTTGAACTTCTCAAGCCACTTTACGAGGTACTTTCAGGCAGGAAATCATGAAATCCGACTACATACAGGGGGATGAAACGACCGTACCTGTACTGGACAAGGCAGGACATCAGACCAACAAGGAATACTTGTGGATGGTCAGGGCATAGTCGAACGACTGGTGCTTTTCCATTATGACAAAGGATCACGGTCAGGTACGGTGATAGGGCAACTGGCTAAAGACTTTAAGGGTTATTTCCAATGTGACGGCTTTGAGGGTTACGAATCTGCTTTCAAAGTACCGAGAACGTGCGCCTTGTTAACTGCATGGCTCATATACGCAGGTATTTTGAGCAGGCACTTGCTGAAAACAGACAGATGGCGGAACATGCCTTAAAGAAATACAGCTTCTATATCGCATAGAACATGACTGTGACCAGATGCAGCTTACAGAAAATGAACGAATGGGAAAACGTCGGAACTTGCCATTTACCCATGGATGCCTTGAAGCTATGGATGGAAACAGAAGGGATAAAATACAGCCCAAACAGCCTGACCGGGAAGGCGATAACCTACGCCTATACCCGCTGGGAGAACATGATGAGGTATCTGCAGGACGGACGTATCCATATTGATAACAATCTGGCTGAAAATGCCATCCGACCAATCACACTGGGTAGAAAGAACTACCTGTTCTGTGGAGACCATCAGGCGGCCGTCAGCATGAGTGTCGTCTGTTCGTTGCTGGCAACGTGCAAAGCGCATAAAGTAAATCCGCGCACGTATCTGAATGACGTTATAGCAAGAATGCCATATATGCAGAAGGCAAATTATGAGGAACTGCTACAAATGTTGCCACACAAATGGAAAGAAAGGAATAAAGAATGATGGAGATACAACCATAGATGGCTGCTTAACTTGAAAGGAGATACAGCCTTTTTTTTATAGTGTACTTTATCGGATGCTTACAATATTCAAATTACTTTTATGATTTCATCTATTTCATTGAAATAGACTGCAAATATACGTTATGTGCTTCAATCCTATACTCTGATTTTTATCATATATATTCTGATAACGTCTGGTGGCTAATCGACCATCAGGGCGATTCATCCGCTTGTTTTCTGTATTATTTTATTTCTAAACAATATGTATGACGCCAATAAACAAAGTAAAAATGGTATTGTAGTATCATACAAGCACATTGTTCCAGAAAATAAAATTATCAAAATAGGAATAAGAAAAAATGATAGGAAACTATACAGTATGCTGTTTCTAACTCTTGCAAAGCAGTTCAAGAACAAAGTGATTGCTCCGGTAGATAATGCCAAAATTCCCAAAATTGACCAAGCCAATGCCATACCTCTATAAGAAACATCCATATCTGGTACAGGTTTTATATTTTGAGTCCTTAGCCAAAGAATACCCGTGGTACACAATAGACTAATACATAATATTCCAAACCATATTTTCAATAAGAGTTTGATTATATAGTATTTCTGTTTCATTTTTCGTTTATTTATTATCAAGTTAATGTCCGGTGGCAGCATTTTAATTCAAGCTATCTTTCATCATTATTCGTAGTTGTTTTTGTGTAGGTAATGTTTTCCATCCTTTATCTGGTGCTTTTAGAGTAAACCAAGATGGTACGCTGTCTAATATAAGATGTCGGTCGGGGGCTTTGGCTAAGAATGTTACAAAGTAACGGGTTCCGATTGGAGTGTTTTTCTCGGCAAATGATATAAAAAAACTTCCTTCATATAAAGTCTTATTATATATAAATTCATATTTTGCACTTTGCCCTCTATAAGCAGAACCGTATTTGACAAGAGTTACGATAGAATATATGCCATCTTTTCTTACATTGTTATTTCTAATTGTTGAGACAGCATACAATAGAATGAATACTACAATAGGGATTATAAATTTTAAAATCTTGGTTTGCTTAATCATATTTATTGCTATTCTATATACTTTCATTTTTTTACTCTGTTGGTAATGTTATGCGGCTTGCCGCCGTTAGGTGGCACAGGTGCTTGTTAGCTGCACTTTTCCAATTTATAAATAAGCCCTTTTATTGTACTTGCAATTAATATTTCTTTATCATCAGGAGAGAAGGAAATATTACCATAGCCGATATTCGATAATTCAGCCAATATTTCCATATTAGGGAACGTACAAAGTTTTAGATTATTATCTTGATATAAGGCAATCATCTTGTTGTTATGCGAAAGTTGTATATCCAAACAGCCTTGTTGGTGTTTAATCGGCAGTTCTATATTCAAGGGCAAAATGCGAAAAGCAAGATTGCCCTCTTCTGTAAAGTATAACACTTGCTCTAAATGTTCACTATACAGAAAATTTGCATCGTCCAAATCACAGAATGTTTGTTCAAATGTTCTGTTGTCCATATCAAACCAAAGATAGAAGTACCTATTCTTTTCACTTGTCCCTTCGTTCGGTTTGCGAAACCCATCAATGAAGTATAATTGGCGTGAAGGGATATAACGTATTTGGTTATACACTTCTCTCATATCTTCACGAAATCTTGTTTCCTTTCCGTTTTCAATATCATAAACCGATATATAGCCGTATGGAAAATCATACCCCAAATTAATGATATACTTATTATCATGTGAAATACAAGCGTCACCATCACCATTTGAACTGCCTACTTTCGGTTTGAGTTTGCAACGGATTGACATAGTTGCCAAATCATACACAACAAGTTTACGATCATTATCTTTTGCCAAGAGCAAGTTGCTGTCATTTGAAAAGAAAACAGAAGCATTGCCTACTTCTTTGAATTGTGCTAAATGCTTATATGTTTCATTTTCAAAGATGTTTATCTGACTACTGTTAACTTGTGCAATCAAATGTTTATCGTTCGACATCTTTAGAAAATATGACTTCTTAAAAGTTTGTATCAGTTCCATATTCATTATTTTTTTAATTGGCAGCTAATGTTTGACAGCGTTCCGCTTATTCAGTCGGTTTGCTGTTTGTTATCGGTCTATTTCATTACACCTAAAATTTTTTCAAGTACTTCTTCCGGCTTATACCGCAAACTGTCAAATACAGTTTTTTGATATAGCATTTCACGAATAAGCGAAGGTTCTGATAATTCCATGTTTTTTTCCAATAACGGAACATAATAATCGTGTGACAGAACCCACCAAAGTTCATCTTCAGGAAAAGCCTTAACTTTATATTCGACATAATTCTTAGAATGTATTCTTTGTATGATTTCAAGAAGTTCGTCACACGATAATGGAATATGGAGTAATGGTGGAGTCCCTATTGAAAGCCTAAGAGCAACCATACAAATAGAGTCATCTTCCATATATTCAGAAAGAATATCTTTAGTAATAACTTTGTGAGTTAATTCAGAAATTTTCTTTATTATATTCAAACATTTATTGTCCTTTTCACTATCATACCCACGTAGTAACCTCGATATTTGCGGACATATTTTTTCTATTTGAATAATTTTAGGTTCTATTTCTTCTCGTAGTTTCATAAACTTTTTCTTTTTATTGTTTGACCGATAATGGCTTGCAGCTTGCCGCCGTTAGGCGGAACAGGTGCTTGTTAGCAATGTTTTTTGTTTCACCACGGTCTTTGATTTGGAATAGACTCCACTTCACCAGTATATATATGGACATAGTAGAAGACGCCCTCCCAGTTATATGCCTCTATCTTTTTCTCATCATAAAGTATTATGTTCATAAAGGGGGAGTCGACGTTTGGTCTCACATCTTCTATCTGCCAAAGAATCTCTCCATCAATATTTTCGCCTGTGATGTTCCTGTTGTACCTTTGTTTAACAGGTGGCGTGTATAGCTTGATGATAATATCTCCGCATGCGATCTCTTTTCGCACCTCTAAATCTTTATGTTTATATCTTCCATTTTATTATTGATTTATTGCTAATGTCTATCGGCTAACTAACTTTTCGGAAGTTAAGCCGTTTGTTAGCATTTATTTTTACTTTATCATGATGTTTTTATTGTTGATTTTGATATATTGTTTCCCAATTAAATACTCCCTAATTCATACTGTATATATTTAAGATTATTAGGCTCTAACTTTTGATTATTTAAAAACGCTTGTCGATACTCTTTTAATGTAGAACGATTAGGGGCACTATATTGATCTTCTCCAGTATTTGTATTTTCCCACATACAAACAGGGCAAATATCAAATATTTCCATTTTTCTATATACTTTATAGTTACAACATGGACAACAATATCCTAATAATGACACCGGCTTATCAATTAACTCAATATGAATATTATATAAAGCAAAGAAAATCTCTTCAATGTATTCATTAGTAACTAAATCATTATATGAAAATCGATCAAGTATATACTTATTATTACTATATTTTTGAATCTCTTTAAAATCCAAACTGTTGCTTTTGTCTTATACTTTTACTTTGGAATTATAATCAGATATTATATCTGCCTTTTCTTCATTTGATAAATGGAGAAGATGGTGGTATTTTATTAACCTAATAGCTTCTTTTCTTTTTAATTGGATCATTTTCTCAGTTTATTTTCAATGCTAACGTTATGCTAACAGCGGTCATTTAATGTTTCGCTGTTGTTTTTTCTAAGTATTTAATTAAATCTCTTCTTCTAAAATATCGTCCAACAGGCTTTTAATTTTGCTTTTGTAAGTGTTTGCTATATGGACGTACATCGCTGTTGTTTTTATATTCTTTATTTCATCAGTCATATTATCTATATTATATGACTACCTATAAGTTGTCTCCTTGTCTATCCAATTACAATATTTGATAAATTTACACTATATGCTATAATTTCTTATTCTGACTTTTAATGTTTTGTTTATCAGTAAATTATATTCATATTGTTTTGCTGTATATAATTATGCCTCTAAAGATACGGTTTTGTCTAATTATTCACAAAGGAATCTGTTAGTTTTTTCCTTTATCCTATACAATTTCATCCTTTGGCAGCCAATAACTTGCTTTACACTTATGAAAGCCAGTTCGGTGTAGTAGAGACAATGGCACGTATCGAACAAACATTGAAAAATATGGGAATCCCAGTATTTGCGAAATTCGACCACGGCAAGAATGCTCAAGATGTGATGGCGACAGAATATGGGCTTGATAAAGAATCGGTGATTGGAAAGATGCAGAAGTTGCTGGAAAAGATTGTTATTCAATCGGCCAGCGTTTATTAAACAAGAAATATAAAACAAGATACTTTATATTTTAAATTCATATAGAGAGTGTCCCCTTTTCCGAAAAAAAGTTTGAGTTACGCAAAAAGACTGCGCATCACTGCATCTATCTTTGTCGAAGAAACAAGAAAACAGGTCAAGTACAGGTTACTTCAACACACTCTTTTAGGTAGAACATACCAGTACGATTATCCGTTTTTCCAGTTTCGCAAAGGGGCAGTAGCTCAGTGGGTAGTTACGGTCGTCGGTTCGATTCCGGCCTGTTCTACCTCTTTTTTATAAACTAAGGTCAAGGAAGGCTTACTTCAAAACCGCAGGAATGCACCATTGATTCACAGTCTTCCGATTACCTTACTTAAAAAACACAACGTATGAAAAAAGATTTGTTGAAAGTATCTATCAGGCAACATGCAATTTATTTGCCAGCGATAGAAGGAACAGAAAAGCGCGAAGCATTGACTTCGACTACTGTAACATTGGTTGCTCAACTTCGAAAAGTGGGGTATAGCTTATCCGAAGAGTTGCTGCATGCTGTCAATCAGTTGTATCCGGCACAACAGGTGGAGATTCTTCAGGTGATGAAAGAAGTATTGGGCGTGTCACTCAACTGGGCTCCATTGGTGAAAGGTTGGGATACACCTACCGGAGAAACACGTTTGGATCATTGGATTACATGGCTTGCTAATATGTTCAATAGTAAGAAAGGTGTGAAACTATCTTGCGGACACGTGATTCCTGATAATACATTCCCCTTGGAACGATACAACGGTTGTCCGTTCTGCGGAACTCCGTTTGAAACGGCATCTACAGAATATTTCGGACAAGCCAGTAAACTGAAAGTGTTGGAACTTTGGCAGGAAAAAGAGCTGAATGTTTTCTTTGCTGACTTGCTGGAATCACGTACGGCTCTTGATGCAACACAAGCGGACAGCTTGAAAATCTTGCTGGCTGAACTTCCGTTGCCGGCAGTCGGAATCAAGATGAAAGAAACTCTGATGCTGGTGATCGACACACTGGTAGAGCAGGATAGGGCACAGGAAACGCAGATTTATTTCTCTGCTCCGAATGATATATTGCGTTATTTGTGGTATAAGAAAACCGGATTCTTGCAAATCATAGAGCCAAAGACCCTCATTCGTAAAGCGGGTAGAAACAATGCACATCTGTGCAATGCTTTGGATAAAAGCCGTTCGGCTGCCCAGGCAAAGCGGGAAGAATTAAAACTGAAATATACCCGTCGCGAGTGTAAAATGGTGGCTCTTTGGTTGAACAATTTGGCGATGACACCGGAGAAGTCTTGTGAAATGATGCATTCGAAAAGGGAAATGTGGGTACGTATGATACGTGCATTGCGTTTGGCGGAATATGCTCGTAAACCGGGATTCGAAAATTTGAAAGAGTTGATGGACGTATTCTACTGTCAGGCATATACAGTTTGGCAGGGAGAAGTGGAACGTAGCCGTTTGAAAGCAGATGCGGCACAGACATTCGCTTTGTTGAAGCAACGTCCGGGTATGTTTGCACGTTCCTTGTTTGCCAATATGCTTTGGTTCGGTCCGGAAGAAACGTTGGCGGCATTTAAAGAAGTCGTTCATTTGTTACCGGCTCGTTTGGTGGTCACTTTGGGTATGTATGCGGAGAGTTACTTTGAGCAAGGACATAAGAGAATGGTGAAGCCTTTAGGTGGTAATGCGCTTTTGATAGAGCCTCACTATTTGGTGAGTCTTTATATGGAAGACCAGCTTAAAGAGATGGTGAAAGAGGTACAGGATTTGTGTAAAGAGGTTGTTGCTGCCCGCTTTGCTAATGCGGGTGTCGGGAGTGGAAGCGCAAGTATGTATATTGATCCTATGTTGTTTCATATTCCATTGTCTATCGGCGACCGTAGCGAAACGGTTCAGGATACTTCCTGTGCCTTGCAGGGTACACGTTTCCCGGTGGAAGGAGATAAAGTTCGATTGTTTATGCAATGGGGAAAAGGACTTCCGGCACAGCATCTGGATATGGACTTGAGCTGTCATATCGCTTTGCCCTCAACGACAGAAGTATGTTCCTACTTCAATCTGAAAGCTATTGGTGCTAAACATAGCGGAGATATCCGAAGCATCCCTGACAAGAAAGGTACTGCCGAGTATATCGAATTGGATTTGAATGAGTTGAACCGTGTAGGTGCGCAATATGTTGCTTTCACCTGCAATGCGTATAGCAATGGGGCTATCTCTCCTAATCTGGTGGTAGGTTGGATGAACTCCGCTTACCCGATGAAAATATCGGAGAGAAACGGAGTGGCTTATGACCCTTCTTGTGTTCAGCATCAGGTGCGAGTTTCTCAAAGCGTGCAGAAAGGACTTGTTTTCGGAGTCCTGAAAGTGAAGGAACGGGAAGTGGTATGGTTGGAAATTCCTTTCGGCGGACAGACGGTTCTTTCTTTGGATACACAGACTATTGAAAAGTATCTGGATAAACTGGAAGCTAAAACCACTGTGGGCGAACTGTTGGCAATCAAAGCACAAGCACAGGGTTTGAAGTTGGCTGATACACCGGAAGCCGATGAAGTATATACCCGTGAGTGGGCATTGAATACGGCTGCTGTGACTAAGTTGCTGTTGGGTGATTAATTTCTAGCGGTTAACTAAATCTTTTCTTCCTAATATTTATAAGTTGTATTGCGATAAAGTATATCTTTGTATGCAATAAACTAATCGTCTGACTATAGTTGCTTTTTCGTCTAACTATAGTCAGACGAAAGAATAACTATGGTCAGATGCAAGTTATACTATAGTCAGACGAATAAATATATGCTAGTCAAGAACTAATGATTGGTATAAGAGAGATTAAATATCAGGCAAGAAAATGATAAATGATAATCAATAAAATATAGCTGCTTATGAGTGCGTATTATGATTTGTATGAGACACCGGACGTTCAGAATACCGGCGAGAAGCAACCCCTTCATGCGCGGATCGTTCCGAGCGGGACTTATTCCCAAAAAGAGTTTATAGAACGTGTGTCACGTTATCAACATTTCCCCCAGAATATGGTTGACGGGGTGTTGGGGGCTGTAATAGATGAACTTGGTAGTCTCTTGGCGCGTGGCTATATTGTGGAGCTTGGAGAGCTGGGACATCTTAGTGTCTCTTTGAAATGCACCCAAAAGGTAATGACTAAAAAAGAAATCCGTTCCGAATCTATCTGTTTTGACAATGTACACCTGCGTACCTCCAAAAATTTTAAATTGAAGGTAAGACGGGAAATGAGACTTGAACGTGTGCCCAAATCGAGACGGACTGTTAGTAAAACGGAGATACCTATCGAGCAACGTCTTCAAATGTTACAGGAGTTTCTGAAGAAGAATGGAGGAATCACCCGCATAGAATACAGCAGACTGACAGGAGTAGCCCGGCTGAAAGCTGTTGATGATTTGAATACTTTTATTCAGGAGGGAAAACTGCGTAAGAGAGGGGCGGGAAGGAATGTGTTTTATGTATGGAAACAGGAAGAATAATATTATAATAAGTAATTGTCCTTCTTTTTGCTAACAATTTTGTACCTTTGTTTGTATATAGAGAAAATAGTAAGATTATGGCAAGAATAACTATTCCTTATGCAGTAGCGGATTTCATAGATTTGCGTGAACGTGGTTTTTATTATGTTGATAAGACTGATTATATTCCTAAATTAGAGGATTATAATGCTCCTGTATTTCTCCGTCCCCGTCGTTTTGGAAAAAGTTTGTTGGTTTCTACATTAGCTTGCTATTATGACCGTACAAAAGCGCATCGGTTTGAAGAACTGTTTGGGGGAACCTGGATAGGTAACCATCCGACAAAAGAGCATAACAGTTATATGATTATTCGCTACGATTTTTCGAAAATGGTAATGGCGGATACTATTGAAGGATTGGCTCAAAACTTTAATGATTTGAACTGTGGCCCGGTAGATGTGATGGTAGAGCATAACAGAGATTTGTTCGGTGATTTTCAGTTTACTACTCGGGGAGACGCTTCCAAAATGTTGGAAGAAGTTCTTAATTATGCCCGTTCTCATGAATTTCCAAAAGTTTATCTATTGATTGATGAATATGATAACTTCACTAATCAGTTGCTTACAGCATACAACGATCCGCTTTATGAGGAAGTGACGACGAATGACAGTTTTTTGCGTACTTTCTTTAAAGTGATAAAAGCCGGAATAGGTGAGGGGAGTATCCGTACCTGTTTCTGTACAGGTGTATTACCTGTTACGATGGATGATTTGACCAGTGGATATAATATAGCAGAGATATTGACTCTTGAACCTAATTTTCTGAATATGCTCGGGTTTACATACGAAGAGACAGAGATATACTTGCGTTATGTACTTGACAAATACTCCACAGGACAGGAACGTTTCGATGAAATCTGGCAGCTAATTGTGAGCAACTACGATGGTTATCGTTTCCGTCCCAATGGTGATCGGTTGTTCAATGCTACTATCCTGACTTATTTCTTCAAGAAGTTTGCGGCCAATGCCGGTAGTATTCCCGACGAACTGGTAGATGAAAATCTACGTACCGATATTAATTGGATTCGTCGGCTTACCCTTTCACTGGATAACGCGAAAGCGATGTTGGATGCACTGATTATTGATGATGAGTTGCCTTATAATGTAGCCGATCTTGCTAGTAAATTTAATAAGAAAAAGTTCTTTGATAAAGAGTTTTATCCCATTAGCTTGTTCTATTTGGGAATGACGACATTGAAAGACAAATTTGTAACAACATTACCTAATATGACGATGCGTAGTGTGTACATGGACTACTATAATCAGTTGAACAAGATAGAAGGTAATGCGCAGCGTTATGTGCCAGTGTATCGGTATTATGATTCCAACCGAAGTCTGGAACCTCTGGTACAAAACTATTTTGAACAATATTTGGGACAATTCCCTGCACAGGTATTTGATAAAATCAATGAGAACTTCATCCGATGTTCATTCTATGAGCTTGTATCGCGGTATTTGAGTAGTTGCTATACATTTGCTATTGAACAGAACAACTCCGTAGGACGTTCGGATTTTGAAATGACAGGTATTCCCGGTACGGATTATTATACAGATGACCGTGTCGTAGAATTCAAATATTATCGTGCAAAAGAAGCAGAAAAGATGCTTGCACTTACCGAACCCCTTCCCGAACATGTGGAGCAGGTCAAAAGATATGGTGAAGATACGAAAAGAAAGTTTCCATATTATAATGTACGCACGTATGTAGTATACATTTGTGCCAATAAAGGATGGAAATGTTGGGAAGTGTAGTTGTGTTTGTAGCATAATGGATGTTTTGAGTATGTAGCAGGGATTATGTATATCTCGGATAATTTTTTTGATGAAACAGTGTATCTCTACAATTAATTGTATTTTTAAGGAAAGAACTTATTTTATATTACTCGTTAAGGAATGTTTTATTGATTGCAGTCATGTATAGTGATTATATGGTATATAACACATATTAAGCTTGATAATTTGTCCGTTCTCTTTCATACGCCTATATTTGTCCTCGCTATTCTATATTATCAATAGAGGGAGAATGTATCATAAGAGAAACATAAAGGTATATATAGCGTGGGTGTTGTTGATGACATTCATTCCCTTTTTTGTGGTGAAAACCTTTCACTATCATGGAAGTGAAGATGAGACATCATGTTCCCATGCACAACATTCCCATAATCCTTCTGATGATTGTGCGATATGTAAATACTCCCTTTCTCTCTTTTACGGAACCTCAACCGGTAGAATTTCATTGTACGTTGACGCTCGTCCCATACGAGCCGGTTATTTATCAGGATAAGGTTGTTTGTAAACGAACTTATTCGCATCATTTACGCGGACCTCCCGTTGCTTGATTACATAATCATATTTTCAAAGGAGATAGATTGACCTTCAATCTGTTCTCCTATTCATTTTACACATTATATAAAAGATTGTAATTGATGCGTATCGGAATTATTTCGGGCGTAATAGGGTTATTTATAACCTTATCCGTCCATGCACAGAAGTCCGATTCAATCAAGAGTATGCTTTTGCCTGATGTTGTTGTGACCGAGTCGTACCAGCAGCGTCAAGCCAAAAAGTCTGCCCTTACGGTTGATGTAGCCGATCAGGATTTTCTGCGCAAACATTTTACGGGAAACTTCATGCAGGCAATGGAGAATATTCCCGGAGTACAAGCAATGGATATCGGTTCGGGATTCTCCAAACCGATGATTCGCGGAATGGGATTCAACCGGATTGCCGTATTGGAAAACGGAATCAAGCAGGAAGGACAACAATGGGGAGCCGATCACGGTTTGGAACTGGATGCTTTCAACATCGGAACAGTCAATGTATTGAAAGGTCCCTCCTCATTGCTTTATGGCAGCGATGCGATGGGAGGAGTGATAGATGTCGTTCCACCGGCCGTGCCTATGGATAATCGGGTGTTTGGAGATGTCACATTGCTGGGTAAATCAGTCAATGGAACCATCGGAGGATCATTGATGCTGGGAATCAAAAAAAATGCCTGGTACTCTCACATCCGTTATTCGGAACAACATTTCGGTGACTATCGTATTCCGACGGATTCTATTGTCTACCTGACACAAAGAATTCCCATATATGGGCGTAAACTGAAGAATACAGCAGGCATTGAACGCAATATCGGATTCTTTACCCAATATCAGCGAAGAGCATATAGAGCGAATTTCTCCGTGAGTAATGTCTATCAAAAGACAGGTTTCTTCCCCGGAGCGCATGGCATACCCGATGCATCCCGTGTGGAAGATGATGGAGACAGCCGTAATATCGAATTGCCTTATAGCAAAGTGAATCACCTGAAAGTGACCACCCATCAGCAATATGCATGGGAGAAACTGATCTTGTCTGGTGATTTGGGTTTCCAGAACAATCACCGTGAAGAGTGGAGTGCTTTCCATACTCACTATGGCTCGCAACCCGCACCAGAGAAAGACCCCGACAAAGAACTCGCATTTAATCTGAACACCTTCAGTGCTTCAGTGAAAGCTCGTTTTATCGGATCTTCTTCATGGGAACATACATTGGGGTGGGATGGACAACATCAACGGAACGACATTTCCGGCTATTCATTTTTACTGCCTGAATATCGCCGTTCCACTACCGGAATGCTTTGGCTTACGACATATAGACCCAACAATGTGTTTTCTGTCAGCGGAGGAGCTCGGTATGACTACGGATACATAAATATTTCTTCGCATGAAGATGTTTACCTTGCCGATTATCTTCAAAAACAGGGATATACCCAGGAACAGATAGACCTTTATAAGTGGAACAGTCACCAGGTGAAAAAACACTATGGTGATTATTCTCTTTCTCTGGGATTGGTATGGACTCCCTCCGACAAGCATCTGGTAAAGGTGAATATCGGGCGTAGTTTCCGCCTGCCCGGTGCGAATGAGTTGGCTGCCAACGGAGTACATCACGGCACTTTCCGCCATGAACAGGGAGATGCCAATTTAAAATCGGAACAGGGCTGGCAACTGGACGCTTCTTATCATCTGAAGTACCGGAGAATTTCTTTCTCCGTCTCTCCATTTGTCAGTTGGTTCAGCAATTACATCTTTCTGCGTCCTACCGGAGAGTGGTCTGTATTGCCTCATGCCGGACAAATCTATCGCTATACCGGAGCGGAAGCACTGTTCGCAGGAACTGAAGCTACCGTAGATGTTGATTTTCTGCGTAACTTCAATTATCGGATTTCCGCTGAATACGTTTACACCTATAATTGTGATGAACATATTCCATTGAGTTTCTCGCCGCCACCTGTTATGCGCAATACATTAACCTGGCAAAAGAACCGGTATATGTTGTATGCAGAATGGCAGAGCATTGCTCGGCAAAATAGAGTGGACCGTAACGAAGACCGTACAGCCGGAGCAAATCTCTTCCATTTGGGCGGATCTTTAAACATTCCGATAGGTGGAAATAATGAAATTGAAATTACCCTGACCGCCCGGAATATATTCAATACCCGATATTACAATCATCTTAGTTTTTACAGGAAAGTTGAGATTCCCGAACCGGGACGTAACTTCCAGATATTAATCAAAGTTCCATTTAAAAAATTACTGAAATGAAAAATAAATTTTATCTCCCAATGGTTAGCCTTTTGGCAACAGTTACTTTCATGTTTTCCTCTTGTGATAATGATGACTCCAGCGATACGATCAAACCTTTGATTGAACTTCATGAACCGGAAGAAGGTCAGGCATTGGAGATCGGAAACGAACATGGAGTTCATTTTGAAATGGATTTGTCGGATGATGTTATGCTGAAATCCTATAAGATCGAAATTCATAGCAATTTCGACCATCATTCACACGGCGGTAATAGTAGGGCTGTGCAGGAAACAGTAGATTTTAGTTTTAACAGATCGTATGATGTGTCAGGACAGAAAACAGCACATATTCATCATCACGATATTGTAATACCAGCCAATGCGACTGCAGGGGATTATCATTTGATGGTTTATTGCACAGATGCCGCAGGCAACGAATCTTATATCGCGCGCAATATTAAATTGAGCAATGAGGTGGAAGATGAAGACCACCATCATAATGAATAGACAACTATATAAAGGAACTGGAATATCTGTTGGCTACAGGACGATAGATAGGCTGTTTTTTGTATAAAGAGTATTTTTTCTTTCGAAAGGTGTAATAGATATTACACCTTTTTTGTTTCCAATCCTTTACTTTTGTGAAAAATTCTATTTCGTATGATGAAGTTTCCAATAATAAATCGATTCTTTCCTTCTTTTAAATGGAAAGTAGCGGCTGTCATCATTGGCGGTGTTATTGTGGGTGGAGGGGCATTGTTTATGTACATGCTCCGGGCGCATACCTATCTTGGAGATGACCCAGCTGCCTGTGTGAACTGTCACATTATGACTCCTTACTATGCAACTTGGTTTCATAGCTCACATGCCCGGAATGCCACCTGCAATGATTGTCATGTGCCGCATGAAAATGCTGTGAAAAAATGGACCTTTAAAGGGATGGACGGAATGAAACACGTAGCTGCATTTCTTACCAAAAGCGAGCCGCAGGTGATTCAGGCTCATGAAGCCAGTTCCGAAGTGATAATGAATAATTGTATTCGCTGTCATACGCAACTCAATACGGAATTTGTGAAGACGGGGAAGATTGATTATATGATGTCACAAGTAGGAGAGGGGAAGGCTTGCTGGGATTGCCATCGTGATGTTCCTCATGGTGGAAAAAACTCTCTGTCCGGCACTCCGGGAGCTATTGTTCCTCTTCCGGAATCGCCCGTTCCCGAATGGCTCCGGAAGATGGTGAATCAGAAAGATAAATAGGAAATGAAATACGTAATAAAATAATAAAACCGATATACAATGGAAAAGAAATTAAAATCATGGCAAGGATGGCTGTTGTTCGGAGGTTCAATGGTCGTTGTTTTTGTTTTGGGATTATGCGTTTCTGCGTTGATGGAAAGGAGGGCGGAAGTTGCCAGCATTTTCAACAACCGTAAAAACGTCATCAAGGGGATTGAAGCGCGAAATGAACTATTCAAGGATGATTTCCCCCGCGAATATCAGACTTGGACGGAAACGGCAAAGACTGATTTTGAAAGCGAATTTAATGGGAATATAGCTGTGGATGCCTTGGAAAAACGTCCTGAAATGGTGATTCTATGGGCGGGATACGCTTTATCTCTAAAGATTATTCTACTCCACGGGGGCACATGCATGCTATTGAGGATATTACGGCATCGTTACGTACCGGTGCACCTGTGAACCCGACGGATGGTCCGCAACCGTCTACTTGCTGGACTTGTAAAAGTCCGGATGTTCCCCGCATGATGGAAGCATTGGGAGTCGATTCTTTCTATAATAACAAATGGGGAGCTATGGGGGCCGAAATCGTAAATCCGATTGGCTGCTCTGATTGCCACGACCCGGAAACAATGAATCTTCATATCAGCCGTCCGGCTTTGATTGAAGCTTTCCAACGCCAAGGTAAAGACATCACCAAAGCTACTCCGCAAGAAATGCGTTCATTGGTCTGTGCGCAATGTCACGTTGAATATTTCTTCAAAGGTGATGGCAAATACCTGACTTTCCCTTGGGATAAAGGTTTCACGGTAGAAGATATGGAGGCTTATTATGATGAGGCCGGGTTCTATGATTATATCCATAAATTGAGTCGTACTCCGATTCTGAAAGCACAGCATCCTGATTATGAGATTGCTCAAATGGGTATTCATGGGCAAAGAGGTGTTTCTTGTGCCGATTGTCACATGCCGTATAAGAGTGAAGGTGGTGTGAAATTCAGCGATCACCATATTCAGAGCCCATTGGCTATGATTGATCGTACCTGTCAGGTTTGCCATCGCGAGAGCGAAGAGACTTTGCGCAATAACGTTTACGAACGCCAACGCAAAGCGAACGAAATTCGTAACCGTTTGGAACAGGAATTGGCGAAAGCGCATATCGAAGCTAAATTTGCTTGGGATAATGGAGCGACAGAAGCTCAAATGAAAGATGTTCTCGCATTGATTCGTCAGGCACAATGGCGTTGGGATTTCGGAGTGGCTTCACACGGCGGCTCTTTCCATGCACCGCAGGAAATTCAGAGAATTCTTTCTCATGGTCTGGACCGTGCTATGCAGGCTCGTCTGGCCGTATCCAAAGTATTGGCGAAGAACGGATACACTGGTGATGTTCCGATGCCGGACATCTCGACGAAGGCAAAGGCACAGGAATATATCGGCTTGGATATGGACGCTGAAAGAGCTGCGAAAGAGAAATTCTTGAAAACAACGGTTCCCGCCTGGTTGGAGAAAGCGAAAGAAAATGGACGTTTGGCGCAGATATAAAACAAATATAAGCATAGATATATATGTGGAGCAAACCGTGGAGTTATAAAGAAGGGCTGGTGATTGGTGCGGGATTACTGGTGATAGGTATTTTGCTGCAAATGGCAGTGGGAGCCATCAACTGGGGCCTGTTTGCCTGTCCGGTCAATGCGATTGTGTTAGTGGTTTATATCATAGCGCTGGTAGCCATGCACCTTCTTCGTAAACGTGTGTATTTATTCAGTTGGTTAAGCCATTATTCCGCTGCCGTCTCCGCTTTGTTGTGGGTGGTCGGCATGACGGTAGTTATGGGACTTATCCGGCAAGCTCCTTCCGGTCATGCTCCAAATGCTTCAACGGATTTGCTGGGATTCTCACAGATGATTGCATCCTGGCCTTTCGTCCTGCTTTACTTTTGGATGGTCACTGCATTGGGACTGACCATACTTCGTGCCAGCTTTCCTTTTAAGTGGAGACGACTTTCGTTCCTTCTCAATCATATCGGATTATTCGTCGCGTTGATAGCGGCCACTTTAGGAAACGCCGATATGCAACGGTTGAAAATGACTACCCGGATGGGGAGTGCCGAATGGCGGGCTACTGACGATAAAGGTCAACTGATTGAACTTCCATTGGCTATCGAACTCAAGGATTTTACTATCGACGAATATCCTCCAAAACTGATGCTGATTGACAACGAAACCGGGCGTACGCTTCCCGAAAAATCTCCTGAACATGTATTGCTGGAAGAGGGAGTGATAAAGGGAACATTACAAGACTGGCAATTGACAATTGAACAATCTATCCCGATGGCAGCTTCTGTAGCTACTGAAGATACTGTGAAGTTTATAGAATTTCATTCGATGGGAGCAACTTATGCTGTTTATCTGAAAGCAGTCAATCAGAAGAATCAAACAATAAAAGAAGGCTGGGTAAGCTGTGGCAGTTTTCTTTTTCCTTATAAGGCAATCCGGCTGGATTCTTTAACCAGTCTTGTGATGCCGGAACGGGAACCGCAGCGATTTGCGTCGGAAGTGAAAATTTACACACAAGAAGGAACGATAACGGAAGGTACCATTGAAGTGAACCGTCCGATAGAGATAGAAGGATGGAAAATCTATCAACTTAGCTACGACGAGACAAAAGGACGATGGAGCGATGTCAGTGTCTTCGAACTGGTTCGCGATCCGTGGCTACCGGTCGTTTACGCAGGAATTATAATGATGATGGCAGGAGCTGTCTGCTTGTTCGTCAGTGCACAAAAGAGAAAAGAGGAGGACAAAGCATGAATTGGGAGTACTTTATATTATTTGCAATAGCTGCACTGGTTTGTTGGGCTTTAGGAGCTTTTGCTGCCTGGAAAGGAACAAAACCGGGATGGGCTTATGGATTTACTTTCTTAGGGTTGGCTATTTTTTTCAGCTTCATTATCGGAATGTGGATTTCATTGGAACGTCCTCCGATGCGAACTATGGGAGAGACCCGGCTGTGGTATTCTTTCTTCCTTCCGTTGGCGGGATTGATAACCTACGTACGTTGGAAGTATAAATGGATTCTTAGTTTCAGTTGCATCCTTTCGTTCGTCTTTATCTGTATCAATATCTTCAAACCGGAGATTCACAATAAAACGTTGATGCCTGCTTTGCAAAGTCCGTGGTTTGCCCCTCATGTCATAGTCTATATGTTTGCTTATGCGATGTTGGGAGCGGCGACGGTGATGGCTGTTTATCTGCTTTGGTTCAAGAAGAAAAAGATTGAACGGAAAGAAATGGATTTGTGCGATAACCTCACTTATGTAGGTCTGGCATTTATGACATTAGGTATGCTTACAGGAGCTATCTGGGCGAAAGAAGCTTGGGGACACTACTGGGCTTGGGACCCGAAAGAAACATGGGCGGCAGCGACTTGGTTTGCTTATCTGGTATATATTCATTTCAGATTGGGAAAGCCATTAAAGGCACGTCCGGCATTGGTTATTTTATTGGTCTCTTTTGTCTTATTACAAATGTGTTGGTATGGAATCAATTATCTTCCGTCCGCACAAGGAGTCAGTGTACATACGTATAATTTAAATTGAAATATCAAATCATTTAAACTGCACTATCAATGAAAACATTTTATTGGTCATTCTTGCTTATGCTATTGCCAAGCATGGCATACACACAAAACACGGAGAAAGAAAATGAATTTACGATGTCTATGCAAATCAGACCTCGTGCAGAGTATCGGAACGGTGCCTTGACTCCACGGGATGAAGGGGTGGCTCCTACGTCCTTCATCAATAACCGTGCGCGGTTATCGATGGATTATAAACGTTCGGATCTGGAACTGAAGATGTCGGCACAGCATGTAGGTGTTTGGGGACAGGATCCGCAGATTGAAAAGAACGGGCGTTTTATGCTGAATGAGGCTTGGGCAAAGATGAACTTTGGCGAAGGATTCTTTGCCCAACTGGGACGTCAGTCGTTGATTTATGATGATGAACGTATTTTGGGAGGATTGGACTGGAATGTAGCGGGTCGTTACCACGATGCGTTGAAGCTAGGATATGCCAACAAAAATAATGAAGTGCATTTGATTCTTGCTTTTAATCAAAATAATGACAGTAGAACAAGCGGAGGCACTTACTATGATTCTTCTACGGGACAGCCTTATAAGAATATGCAAACCGTTTGGTATCACTATAAGGCGGACAATGTTCCGTTCGGGGCTTCTTTATTGTTTATGAACTTGGGATTGGAAACGGGCGATAAAGCTACGGATGATTCTCACACCCGTTACTTACAAACAATGGGAACCTACCTCACTTATAAGAACAGTAACTGGAATCTGGATGGTGCTTTCTACTATCAGATGGGTAAGAATAAAGCAGCTGATAAAGTTTCAGCTTTGATGGGAAGCATACAGGCTGCTTATACGTTTGACCATACATGGGGAGCTGTGGCTAGCTTTGATTATCTAAGTGGTGATAAGGGAAATGGCGGTAAGTACAAAGCTTTCGATCCTCTTTATGGAACTCATCATAAATTCTATGGAGCAATGGATTATTTTTATGCTTCTACCTTTGCGAACGGTTATGCCCCTGGATTGATGGATGCCCGTATCGGAGGCCGTTTCCGTGCTTCTGACAAAGTGGATATGGAACTTAATTATCACTACTTTAGCACAGCCGTAAAGGTTCAGGACTTGAAGAAATATTTAGGTTCGGAAGTCGATTATCAGATAAACTGGTCGATAATGAAAGATGTGAAACTCTCTGCCGGATATTCTTTTATGCGTGGTACGAAGACGATGGACGCTGTGAAAACCGGCAATCATAAAAGCTGGCAGGATTGGGGTTGGTTATCGTTGAATATCAATCCGAAGATATTGTTTGTGAAATGGTAAATTTAAAGGAATAGATAGAATTTAAATAAAGAGAGAGTTTTTGAAAGTTTTGAATTTGTAAAATCATCCTTACCACAGTATATCTGAAGTGAGGATGATTTTTGTCTTAACCACTTCTTGATAGCTACACTCTTATTGTTACGTCTGTTGTTACGGATATTTTTCTAAATACGTCGTTACAAATACTTTTCCAAAGTTGTTTTATCTAAAATCTCAATTCGTTTTCCTTCCATGATGACGAGTCCTTCTTTCATCATCTTATTGATTTCTTTAGATAGAGCAGGGCGTGACACATTTAAATATTCGGCGAGCTGGGATTGGGTGTGCATGATATCTACTACTAACGAGTCTTTTTTCTTATGTTCGTATAGATAGACAATGAACCTTTCCCGTACGGTTTTGCGTGAAAGAGGTTTCAGGCGGGATACGGTACAGATGTTACAATTACCTGCGATGCAAAGAAAATTATGAAGAACTTGTGGGTCCTGACTAATTACTTTGAAGGTTGAATCTTTGGTTGCCATAAGTATCACACTGTCCTCAAGAGCAGTGAAAGTAGCCGGCAAAGTATTGTTCGAATTAAAAAGATGAGGAGTGGCGAAGGTACGTGGAGCGATAATGTATTCAATCATCACCTCATTACCTAATCCGTCAATAATATCTGTACGTAGTTTTCCTTCCAAAAGTACAAATAACTTGTTGCAGGGTGTTCCTTGTGTAACGACTATCTCTTTTTTATTAGCCGCATAGATTACAAAATCCAGCTTTTCCAATAAGGACTCTTTGATGTTTAAAGGTAAATCCCTGAATAAGGGGATTTGAAACAGCTTTTCTTTATGTGAGTCGGTCAGTTGTATTTTTTTCATTGTATCATGTTGTCTGTATCACGGGCAAAGATATAAATTATATATTAGTGAAAGAAACTTTCAGAACTATTTGTAGAATAACTATATACAAGAAAGTTGTTAAAACGAATGTAAAATATAGAATCTGTAATTATGGTATCTTTCTCTGTAATTTATCTACATGCAGGATACCTTTATTTGTCTATTTTTGCAACATGAATCATTGATAAAAAGAATTCTGAAAATAAAAAGTAATAAAAGAAAGTTATGGCTAAAAAAGTTTTGATAATTTCGTCCAGTCCACGTAAAGGTGGTAATTCGGATTTGCTTTGTGATGAATTTATGAAAGGTGCTATCGAAACAGGCAATGAAGTAGAAAAGATTTTTCTGAAAGACAAAACGGTTCATCCTTGTACGGGATGTAGTGTTTGCAGTATGTACGGTAAACCCTGTCCACAGAAGGATGATGCAGCGGAAATCGTGGAGAAGATGATTGCTGCCGATGTAATTGTAATGGCAACTCCTGTTTATTTCTATACCATGTCCGGGCAGATGAAGATTATGATTGACCGTTGTTGCGCACGTTATACGGAAATAACTAATAAGGAATTTTATTTCATTATTGCGGCAGCAGAAAACGATAAAGCAATGATGGAGCGTACTATCGACGGCTTCCGTGGCTTCCTCGATTGCTTGGAAGGACCACAGGAAAAAGGGACGGTCTATGGAATCGGTGCATGGAAAGTAGGAGAGATTAAAGATACTCCCTACATGCAGGAAGCATATAATATGGGAAAAATGGTGTAACTGTTTGTTTTCCATATTAAAGATATTCATAAAGAATATGATAAATGGATTTGTTCGAATATTTGAGATATCGTTTCGAACTTAACTTTTAAAACCTGACGGGAAATCTGGAAAAGACGGTTATGTTTTCCAGATTTTCCCCTTTTTACGATTACTTAATTGACTGGATTGCTTGTTCTGCCACAGAATTATTATAATTTTGTGGCAGAACTTTTTATTTTGTATAATTCGTTTGATAACTAACTAAGTATCATGGGCTATAAAATAACGACTCTTGTGGAGAATTGTGTCTATGGACGTAAATTGCAGGCAGAACATGGTCTTTCTCTATATATCGAGACTCAAGAACATAGATTACTTTTCGATACGGGAGCATCCGACTTGTTTATCCGTAACGCCCGCTTGTTGCATATTGACTTGCAAAAAGTAGATTATTTGATATTATCTCATGGTCACAGCGATCATACGGGCGGACTACGTTATTTTTTGGAATTGAATACGCAGGCAACCGTTGTCTGTAAGCGTGAGGTTTTTTCTCCTAAATTCAAGGATGAACGTGAGAACGGGATGATGCATACACAAAACCTCGATCGTTCCCGTTTCCGCTTTATTACAGAGCAGACCGAACTGCTTCCCGGAGTTTTCCTTTTTCCCTCTATTGATATTATAAATCAGGAAGATACCCATTTTGAACGTTTTTGGGTTCAGCAAGAAGATGGATGCAAAATACCGGATACTTTTCAGGATGAATTGGCGGTGGTATTGGTGGAACCGGAAGGATTTTCCGTATTAAGTGCCTGTTCTCATCGGGGAATAACCAATATTTTGCGTACGGTTCAGGCTGTCTTTCCCGAATCTCCTTGTAAGTTACTTCTGGGAGGTTTTCATATCCATAACGCGGAAAAACAAAAATATCAGGTCATTGCAGATTATTTACAGGAATATCTTCCCCGACAGATTGGCGTTTGTCATTGTACGGGAGTGGATAAATATGCCTTCTTTTATAAAGATTTTGGTGACAGCACATTTTATAATTACACGGGAAAACTAATTCAAACCGATTTATCGGAATAAATTTATAATAATTTGATATGAAGAAACTAATAACTTCTTTAGCGCTGGTATTATCAGCATTATCCAGCTATGCAATTACTCCTTTGTGGATGCGTGATGCACGTATTTCACCGGATGGATCAGAAATTGTTTTTTGTTACAAGGGTGACATTTATAAAGTCCCTGCACAAGGAGGAACAGCTGTTCAACTCACCACACAAACCTCTTATGAAGCCAATCCGGTTTGGTCGCCCGATGGCAAGCAAATTGCGTTTGCCAGTGACCGGAATGGAAATTTTGATTTGTTCATTATGCCTGCTGACGGAGGTGCCGCTCGGCGATTGACCTATCATTCTGCATCTGAAATACCGTCGGCTTTTACTCCGGATGGAAAGTATATCTTTTTCTCTGCCTCTATACAGGATCCGGTAGGCAGTGCCCTGTTTCCTACAGGAGCAATGACGGAATTATATAAAGTTCCTGTTGCCGGCGGACGTACCGAGCAAGTGCTGGGCACTCCTGCAGAACTGGTCTGTTTTGATAAAACAGGGAAGAATTTTCTTTATCAGGATCGTAAAGGGTTTGAGGATGAATGGAGAAAGCATCATACTTCTTCCATTACGAGAGATATTTGGTTATATAACACCCAAACGGGAAAACATACGAACCTGACAAACCGGGAAGGCGAGGACCGTAATCCTGTGTATGCACCTGATGGTAATGCTGTCTATTTTTTAAGTGAGCGTGATGGAGGTTCTTTCAATGTGTATACTTTCCCTTTGAATACCCCACAGGAAGTGAAAGCTGTGACTACTTTCAAAACTCACCCGGTACGTTTTTTGTCTGTCAGCGATAAAGGTACCTTATGTTATACCTATGATGGTGAGTTATACACACAGAAGTCTGGTGCACGTCCGGAAAAAGTAAAAGTAGAACTTGTCCGTGATGATGAGCAGCAGCTTGCTACACTTAAGTTCTCGCAGGGAGCAACTTCCGCTTCTGTATCTCCGGACGGTAAACAAGTTGCTTTTATTGTACGTGGTGATGTGTTTGTGACCTCAACTGATTATGCTACCACCAAGCAAATCACAAATACTCCGGCAAAAGAAGCTGCCGTTTCTTTTGCTCCGGACAATCGGACACTGGTTTATGCCAGTGAGCGAACCGGTAACTGGCAACTTTATACCGCTAAAATAAGTCGTAAGGAAGACCCGAATTTCCCTAATGCCACTCTTATTGAAGAGGAAGTATTACTACCGTCCAAAACGGTAGAACGTGCTTATCCGCAATATTCACCGGACGGTAAAGAATTGGCTTTTATCGAAGACCGTAATCGTTTGATGGTACTCAATTTGAAGACGAAGAAGGTGCGTCAGGTAACGGATGGCTCTACATGGTATAACACCGGAGGTGGATTCGATTACGAATGGTCGCCCGATGGTAAATGGTTCACTCTCGAATTTATAGGTAACCGTCACGATCCTTATTCGGATGTAGGCATTGTCAGCGCACAGGGAGGGGCAATTACTAATCTGACAAATAGTGGATATATCAGTGGTGCTCCGCGTTGGGTACTCGATGGGAATGCTATTCTTTTCCAAACCGAACGCTATGGTATGCGTGCGCACGCTTCCTGGGGATCGCAGCAAGATGTGATGTTGGTGTTTCTCAATCAGGATGCTTATGATCGTTACCGTTTGAGTAAGGAAGATTTCGAATTACTCAAGGAATTTGAAAAGGAACAGAAGAAGGCAAAGGAGAAAGACGATGAGAAGACGAAAGACGGAAAGAAGTCTAAGGCGGAAAAAGCAGATAAAGGAAATGTTAACAAGGGAAAGGCTGACAAAGGCAAGTCCGACAAGGAAAAGAGCAAGGTAGATAGCAGCAAAGATAGCGATCAGGAAGAGTCCGCCGAGGATAAGGCAGACCAAAAAGAGATACTTGTCGAGCTGAACGGCATTGAAGACCGTATCGTACGTCTGACTCCCAATTCATCCGACTTGGGTAGTGCCATACTTTCAAAAGACGGGGAAGATCTTTACTATTTCTCCGCGTTCGAAGGTGGATATGACCTTTGGAAAATGAATCTCCGTGAAAAAGATACGAAGCGTCTGCACAAACTCAATACCGGTTGGGCATCGTTGATGTTGGACAAAAAAGGAGATATCTTTTTGTTGGGAAGCCGGATTATGCAAAAGATGGATGCCAAGTCGGATGCTTTGAAGTCCATCAGTTATCAGGCTGAAATGAAAATGGACTTGGCTGCCGAACGTGAAACGATGTTTGACCATGTGTACAAACAACATCAAAAACGTTTTTACAATGTCAATATGCACGGGGTTGACTGGGATGCTATGACTAATGCTTATCGTAAGTTCTTGCCTCATATTGATAACAATTATGACTTTGCAGAATTATTGAGTGAGTGGTTGGGTGAGCTGAATGTTTCACATACCGGAGGACGTTATTCTCCCAAAGGAAAAGGAGATGTCACTTCTAATCTCGGACTTTTGTTCGACTGGGATTATCAGGGAAAAGGAATGCAGATTGCCGAAGTAATAGAAAAAGGTCCGTTCGATCATTCACGTACCAAAGTAAAGGTTGGTTGCATCATTGAAAAGATTAATGGAGAAGAGATAACTCTCGATAATGACATAACCTGTCTGCTGAATAATAAAGCAGGGAAAAAAACATTGATTTCAATCTACAATCCACAAAATAAAGAGCGTTGGGAAGAAGTGGTGATGCCGGTCGCCAACGGGCAACTGAATGGATTGTTATACAAACGTTGGGTAAAACAACGTGCGGCAGATGTTGAAAAATGGTCGAAAGGACGTTTGGGATATGTTCATATTCAGTCGATGGGAGATGATAGCTTCCGTACTGTATACTCGGACATTCTTGGAAAATATAACAACTGCGAAGGCATTGTGATTGATACCCGTTTCAACGGTGGTGGCCGTCTGCATGAAGATATTGAAATACTGTTCAGTGGTCAGAAGTATTTTACACAAGTAGTGCGTGGACGTGAAGCCTGTGATATGCCGAGTCGTCGTTGGAACAAACCTTCCATTATGCTGCAATGTGAGGCCAACTACTCGAATGCACACGGAACTCCGTGGGTATATAAACATCAAAAGATTGGCAAACTTGTCGGTATGCCTGTTCCGGGTACTATGACAAGTGTGTCTTGGGAAACTTTACAGGATCCTTCATTGGTCTTTGGTATTCCTATCGTCGGTTATCGTTTGCCTGACGGCAGTTATTTGGAAAATACCCAATTGGAACCGGATGTAAAGGTTGCCAATAATCCGGAAACAGTAGTCAAAGGAGAGGATACCCAACTAAAGGTGGCTGTGGATGAACTTCTGAAAGAGATAGATAGTCAGAAGAAGTAAATACGAGTATAATTATATCTAAAATAAAGAGTCGCTTCTTTGAAAGAATCAATCAGATTCTAACAGAGAAGCGACTTTCTTTTATAGTGATTTTCTTATATTGACCTTTTTATATGACTCTTTTTATAAGGCGTTTATTTTAAATAGATATAGGGCTTACTTCCAGACCGGCAGTAATCTATGGAGGGTTTTTCTAGTCATTATCTTCTGATTCAGGAAGCTGACGATATACCCCGTTATACAAGCGGCAATGAGTGATCCTTCTCGTACTCCCTGAATACCTTGATTCAGCAGCAGCGAGAGAATCACGGCTAATGTAACCAAAGTAATATCAAAATAAACTTTGAACTTTCCAAATTCCTTGTTATAATGGCGGGATGCATATTTCACAAATGCTTCTGCGCTCATCATGGCTACTTTTGGTTTCAGTTCAAGCACTACTCCGATAGACTGCACCATGCATCCTGTAAGTAATAAAGCAATCGACATACCATAATTAGCGGGATGCAGTTCGCTTGTCAGCATCATATTGAAATCAATGAATGCCGAAAAGATAAAAGAGAACGGTAGTTGAAGAAAAATTTCAATAATATCCTGTCGGGTTCTATTCTTTCGGATTAACCAAAATTGTCCCAGGATAAGCACCATATTGATGATAAATGTGCAAGTACCCAACGATAAAGGACTATTCAGACTTAACACATAATTGATGCTCGATATGGGAGTAGTTCCCAATGCCGAGCGTATAATCAACACGATACCTGCCGCTAAAAAATAGAGTCCGATAACAAACACTAAATACCTCTTAAAAATCTCTTTCATTTCCATGTCTTTTTAACCTCTTTCTATTGATTCCCTTCTCATGTATTGAGAAGGATATGCAAAGGTCCTGTTTTTTACTCTGAAATAGATTATCTAATTCCATACAGTTTTTGTCATATCCGAAACAAATTGTACTTTTACGTCAAAAATAAGGAGGTGTAAATGGTAAAATCTCGTATATTTGATAATACACAACTATTGAAGGAGCATCCTGAACTTCCTCATTATAAAGAGGAGGTAGTCTGTTTCCGGAGTGAATATAAAGACAGAAGTTATCCGGCAAATGAATGTTATTTCAATCGGGAGCTTTATATGATATTCGTTCTTGAAGGCCGTTCGGAAATTCTACTGAATGGAGAGTTTATTGCGATAGAACCGAATATGTTACTTATTCACGGAGCAAATTATCTCACGGAACATCTTTATTCAAGCCGGGATATTAAATTTATCACTCTCGCCCTTTCCGAATCTATGCGGACGGACGATTCATATCTGACACAAATCACGGCAATCCTGTTGGCAACCATGAGGCGGAATAAGCAATATACGATTCAGTTGACAGAGTATGAAGCTCAAATCATCCATAAGGAGCTGGAAGTATTGATGCATCTGATGAATATTGAACATCATTTCCTTTTCCGGCGTATACAGGCAGCGTGCAATTCTCTGTTTTTGGATATAGCAGATTTTCTTTCCCGAAAGACCGTTATCAAAAAAGAGATCAGTCGTAAAGATCACGTTCTGCAAGAATTTCATGCACTCGTTACCCGTAATTTCAGGGAAGAACATTTCGTGAGCTTTTATGCGGATAAACTGGCTATTAGTGAACAGTACCTGGCACGCATTGTACGTCTTGGAACAGGTAAGACTATCAATAGCCTTATTAATGAATTGTTAGTAATGGAAGCGCGTACTTTATTGAGTTCTACCAAATTTACGGTTGGCGAGATTGCTGCTAAACTGGGGTTTAGTGATGCAGCCGGTTTTTGTAAGTTCTTTAAAAGAAATGCGGGACAGACTCCGTTGAATTATCGGAAAGGATTATTGATTTGAACGGAAAGGATTGCTGAACTGAATGGGGAATTACTGAACTGAATAGTGAATATAATGAATCTAAATAATAAGTTGGCTGATTTGAATAAAAATGGAAGTAGGTTGATGCAACTCAACTGTCCTTAAAGACCGTATACATCAACCTACCTGAATATATAGTGAATGGGTCTGATTTTAACCGATCACTGCTGTGATATCTTCTACAATCTGTTCATCCGTCAGATGATTGGCACGGAGAAACTCCTGTATATCATATCGGTCAACAAATTCTTTTTTAGCTCCAAAGTTCAGAACTTTCATGTTTGTAGCATCATAATAACGGGCAATCTTTTCACCGAAACCGCCATCCAATACACCGTCTTCCAACGTAATCACTAATTCGTGATCTGCTTTCAGTTCATCCATCAGTTCGTTGTCTACACCGGTGATGTAACGCGGATTGATGAGTGTTGCGTCAATATTGGCTTTTTCTTTCAGAAGTGATGCAACCGACTGTCCCAATCCATAGAACGAACCTAAAGCAAGAATGGCTACTTTCGCTCCACGATGCGTCACGTTATAGCGATTGAGAACACTATAATCAGTCTCCACCGGTTCCCCACAAGTAATTACATCTGTTGCCGGTACACGGATAGCAACCGGGTATTCATTTTGGCGGATACTCCATTCTAGCATAGCAAGATATTCCTCTTTGCAAGTCGGTGCCAGATAAACCATATTAGGAATATTGCTGATGAGCGGAATATCGAAGAAGCAGAGGTGAGTTACATCATTCATTCCGGACAGTGTACCCCAGAATACCAACAAAACAGCCGGGTTATTATTGATACAGAGGTCTTGCGAAAGTTGATCGTATGAACGTTGGATAAATGTACTATACACTCCGTAAACAGGTTTTCCGCCATTGGCTGCGATACCGGAAGCAAGTGCCACTGCGTGTTCTTCTGCAATGCCGACATCTACAAACTGTTTGCCAGCTTCCTTGCGGCGGTCCGGAGTGAATCCGAGAACGGCAGGAGTACCCGAAGTGATTGTCACCACACGAGAATCTTCTTTCATCTTTTTCAGCAGATATTGAGCAGTTACTTCGCTGTAATCTTCTTCCTCATAACTGACTTTTGCTTCTCCGGTTTCCGGATTGAATGGAGTGCGCCAGTGATAAGTCTCTTTATCTTGTTCGGCACATGCATAACCTTTACCTTTCAAAGTGTTGATGTGTACTACTATCGGATGCTGAATATCTTTCACTTTGGAGAATGCTTCAATCAACGCCTGTACATCGTTACCGTCATTTACATATATATAGTCCAGTCCCATCGCCTTGAAGAAGTTACATTCGCACTGACCGTTACTGTCACGCAATTCTTTCAGATTCCTGTATAGACCTCCATGATTTTCAGCGATAGACATTTGGTTATCATTGACGATAATAATCATGTTGGTGCCAAGCTCTGCTGCATAATCCAGTCCTTCGAAAGCTTCCCCTCCGCTTAAGGAGCCGTCGCCTATGACAGCTATGATATTTTCATTGCCACCTGTCAGGTCACGTCCTTTTGCCAGTCCGCTGGCCAAGCTGATCGAAGTAGAAGTATGACCGATCACAAAGAAATCGTGTTCGCTTTCTTGTGGTTCGGTATAACCGGACACGAGATCGTATTCTTCCGGATGAAGAAAAGCGTTTTTACGGCCAGTCAGCATCTTGTGTACATAACTTTGGTGCGATACATCGAATACGATTTTATCTTTTGGAGAATTGAATACATAGTGCAAGGCAATAGTTGCTTCCACCATTCCGAAGTTGGGTCCGAAATGCCCGCCATGTTCGCTTAACTTTTGTAGAAGTGATACACGGATTTCATCACTTAACTCGTTTAGCTCTTTTACCGACAGCTTCTTTACATCTGCCGGAGAATAAATATTTTCTAAGTACATATCAAACAGTTTTTCTAAATAATGTTTTTACTTATTTCTTTATGACACTGCAAAGATATAGCAGGATTTGAAATCTGTTTGTATATGAATTACGGATTGTTTTACCTATATTACAGTTCCCTTATTTGAGGGACTATATTTTTATGCTAAAGCCTGATTTCTGTATTCATTAGGCGTGCATCCGACGCGTCTTTTGAATAATCTGCAGAGATGTTGCGGGTATTGGAATCCTGACGAATAAGCTATCTGGCTGACGGTTTCTTCCGTATCGACAATACGTTCTTTGGCTAGTTCGATTACTTTGGTCTGAATATGTTCCTGTGGAGTTTTTCCTGTTTCTTTTTTTACCATATCACCAAAGTAGTTGGGGGAGAGATAGACTCTATCAGCAAAGTACTTCACGGATGGTAAACCGTTCTGTATGGGAAGTTGATCTTGGAAATATTCGTCCAGAAGTTGTTCAAACTTTGTAAGAGCATCTTTATTGGCACTGTTCCGGGTGATAAACTGCCGTTCATAAAAACGCATACAGTAGTTCAGTAACAGTTCGATATTCATGGCGATTAATGCTTTGCTATGTTTATCGATACCATGCTCAAGTTCGATACTGATTTTCTTCAGGCAATCCATCACTATTTCTTTTTCGATCTGAAAGATGTAAAGCCTCGTTTACTGCATAAGAGAAGAAAGTATATTTCTTAATATCTTTTCCAAGTGAGGTGCCGCGAATCAGGTCCGGATGGAAAACGATTCCATAAACAGCCGGATTGATTTCATCTTCAATGGTGCTTACACCGGCTGTCTGACCTGGGGCAAAACAGACAATGGTTCCTTCTTGGTAGTCATAATACTGACGACCATATTTAATGTCACAGCTCTTGCTCTCTTTTAGGAAAAGAGCATAAAGACCATAGTTCATCTGGATATGGTTGACTGTTTTCGTTGCTTTGGTCAAGTCGATGACACTAATCAAAGGATGCAATGTTTCCAGCCCGTACAGTTCGTTATACTGATTTACATTCTCTAGTTTTATAACTTTATCCATGGCTTTTGGTATTTGGGATCGGTAACAAAGATACAGATAAATGCTCTGTTTTCATAGTGGGGAAATGAGTAATCAGTAATTGGGGTTATCATACCCGTAATCCGTCTACAACAGCTTCTTTATATTCTTCCGACCTTTGCCATATTAAATAAAACTTAATGAATCAGAGGAAATTAATAAAATAAAGAATATGGATAGAAAGCATTTTTTGAAAAGCGTGTTACTAACAACCGGAGGCGTACTATTAGGTGGTACGACTATTTATCGGTATTTGAATAGTAAAGAAACGACAGACACTTCACTTCCTTCGCTAATCGATAAAATACATCAGGGAAATATGAAAAAGATATTTGTAATAATGAGTGCGGGCACAAAACGCGGCAATACAGACCGACTGACCGATGCATACATTAAAGGATTGGTAGAGCGCGGACATTCAGTGACGAAGGTTTATCTGGGTAGTATGCGGATAGAAGGGTGCCGGGGATGTGGAGTGTGCCAGCGTCTTGCACATCAGTGTGCTGTTCGCGACGGCATGCAGGATATATATCCTTTGTTTGCGGAATGTGATACAGTGGTTATGGCTTCTCCTCTTTACTTTTGGACAATTACAGCAAAGCTGAAATCGTTCATTGATAGACTTTATGCCATTTCTGTCGATGATAAATATCCTCAAAAAGATTCGGTATTGCTGATGACAGCCGGTGATGATAATGATACGACCTTCGAACAGCCCATACGATATTTTCGTCTTCTCAATCAGGCGTTAGGTTGGAATGAAGTGGGATTATATTGTGCCGGTGGTTGTACCGGATGCGAGAAACTGGCACGGCAGATTGATAAAGTACATCTTGAAAACGCCTATAAAATGGGATTGGAATTATAAATAGCATATAGTAACTATGGAACAAAAAAATAAATTAAAACTCAATTCGGGCGGTTTGCTCGTCTTTATCCTTACGGTCGGTGTATTTGGAATTATAAACACCGAAATGGGAGTAGTGGGGATCCTGCCCTTGATAGCCACAACTTTTAATGTTTCCGTACCTCAAGCCGGCTGGACGGTAAGTGTTTTTGCATTGGTGGTGGCTGCGTCAGCCCCTGTGACTCCTTTATTATTTTCGGGGATTAACCGGAAGAAAGTAATGTTGCTGGCATTGGGATTGTTTACAATAAGTAATGTAATATCCATGTTTACCTCTAATTTCACAGTATTGTTGATTGCTCGGATACTTCCCGCTTTCCTGCATCCGGTATATGTCTCTATGGCTTTTACAGTAGCCGCGGCGTCTGTCAGCAAGGAACAGGCTCCCAAGGCTGTTTCTAAAGTCTTTGTCGGTGTGTCCGCCGGCATGGTGCTGGGCGTTCCGGTGACTAGTTTTATTGCCAGCGAAGTTTCGTTCTCCATGGCGATGTTGTTTTTCACTGTTGCAAACGCATTAGTCTTTGTTGCTACGATTCTGTTTATCCCTTCCATGCCTGTAAAAGAAAAAGTATCTTATGGTGCACAGCTTAGCGTATTGAAGAAAACAACGATGTGGTATTCAATTATTGCTGTTACCTTGATTAATGGAGCTATGTTCGGATTCTTTAGCTATATGTCGGATTACCTGAAAAAAGTAACGGAGGTCTCATATAATGTGATAAGTGCAGTGTTGCTCGTATATGGTTTGGCAAATATTGTGGGTAATGTGATGGCGGGAAAACTGCTATCAATAAACGCCAGGCGTTCAATTATCCTCATGCCTTTTGCGTTATTGGTTTCATATATCTGTCTGTTCATTGTTGGAGAATGGATTGGAGCTATGGTAATTGTCATCCTTATTTTAGGCGTATTGGCGGGTATAGCAAGTAATAATATGCAATATATGATAACAGATGCCGCTCCCGAAGCTCCAGACTTTGCCAATGGAATGTTTCTGACTTCAGCCAATTTAGGAACAACGATTGGTACAGGTATATGCGGAACTTTTATTACGGAAATGGGCACACGATATTCTGTTTTCGGCTCGTTGCTTTTCCTGATTGCGAGTATTGTATTCGTTTATCTGCGGGTTCGCGTAGCGCATATCCGGAAGCAGGTTAATATCAATATTGTAACAGAATAATAAAAAAATATAATCCGTAATTGGGGTTATTATGTCAGTAATTCATCTACAAACGGTCTCTTTCTTTCATCGTATTTTTGTAATGTAGAAAGTAGACAATCAATTCTTTAATAATTAAAAATAAGAGATATGAAACGGATTTTATTATTAACAACTGTATTTATGATGATGCTTGGAACTAGTTTTTCTTCTGCACAGACAGATGCAGATAACTTTTATAAAAGTGATTTGGTAAGTGTGGAGAAAGTTTCTTTTTCCAACCAGTATAAAATGAAGGTAGCCGGAAATTTGTTTCTGCCTAAGAATATGAAAGAAGGGGACAAATACCCTGCAATCATTGTCGGACATCCAATGGGAGCTGTCAAGGAACAGAGCGCGAATCTTTACGCAACGAAAATGGCCGAACGGGGTTTTGTAACACTCTCCATAGACCTGTCTTTTTGGGGTGGGAGTGAAGGCGAGCCGCGCAATGCTGTTCTGCCGGAAGTTTATGCGGAAGACTTTAGTGCCGCAGTTGATTTTTTAGGTACCCGTCCGTTTGTTGACCGGAATCTAATTGGAGTAATCGGTATTTGCGGCAGTGGAAGTTTTGCTATCAGTGCAGCGAAAATAGACCCTCGCCTTAAAGCCATTGCGACAATCAGTATGTACAATATGGGTACGGCTAGCCGTAATGGGTTAAAACACTCATTGACATTGGAACAGAGAAAGCAAATAATGGCTGAAGCGGCAGAACAGCGTTATGCTGAATTTTTAGGTGGAGAAACTAAATATACAGGTGGTACTGTACATCAACTGACAGAAAAGTCCAGTCCGATTGAACGGGAGTTTTATGAGTTCTACCGTACACAAAGAGGAGAATTTACCCCCGAAGGAGCAACTCCGATGACTACCACACATCCTACGCTTTCGAGCAATGTGAAATTCATGAATTTCTATCCTTTCGAAGATATTGAGACTATTTCACCCCGCCCTATGCTTTTCATTACCGGTGAAAATGCCCACTCACGTGAATTTAGTGAAGACGCCTACCGATTGGCTGCCGAACCTAAAGAATTGTATATAGTACCCGGTGCCGGACACGTAGATCTTTACGATCGTGTGAGCCTTATTCCATTTAATAAACTGGAATCCTTCTTTAAGGAATATCTAAAGAAATAAGTTTTAATACTATAAATATGAGATACTATATAATAGCAATTCTTACTATGCTGACATTATCGATCGGTTCCGCATCATGTAGCGAAGATGAACCCATACAGGGAACAGGTCAACAAGTGATTCCGGGTAATGGTTCTGGTTCCGGTGATAATGGCAGTAACAATAATGGCAATAATCCCGATGATAATGACGACAATAACGATGATACCCCAGTGAGCAATAATCTTAAAATAACAATCGGACCTGTTTCATTCAATGCCACATTGGAAAATAATGAGACTGCGAAAGCATTTAAGAGACTACTCCCTATGACAGTGGATATGTCTGAACTGCATGGTAATGAAAAATATTATTATCTGTCGAATGGTTTGCCGACAGCGTCGTCCAATCCCGGGACTATTCGGACAGGTGACTTGATGCTTTACGGTTCCACTTGTGTGGTCCTATTTTATGAAACCTTTTCCACTTCATATACTTATACCCGTTTAGGACGTATAACAAATCCTTCAGGACTGGCCTCCGCCCTTGGTTCAGGAGGCGTAAATGTAACTTTTGAAATAACAGATTAAAGAATAAACTAATGGAACAAATAAGAAATAAAGAATATGGAGGCGAACGTCCTCTGTTCGCGACCCACGACCTTCAACTGGAAGATGTAACAATTCACGCCGGTGAATCTGCATTGAAAGAATGTAGTAATATTATAGCAATCAACTGTCGCTTTGAAGGAAAATATCCTTTTTGGCATACCAACGGATTCATTGTGAAAAACTGTCTCTTTACAGAGGGAGCCCGTGCTGCTCTATGGTACTCTCAAAGTCTGCAAATGGCAGATACCTTGGTAGAAGCACCGAAGATGTTCCGTGAAATGGACGGAATAAAACTCGAAAACGTGCAGTTGCCTAATGCTTTGGAAACGTTTTGGTATTGTCGTAATATAGAGCTGAAGAACGTACAGATTGATAAAGCGGATTACCTTTTTATACACAGTGAGAATATTAAGATACAAAACTATGCCCAAAACGGGAACTATTCGTTCCAATATTGCAAGAATGTAGAAATCCATAATGCAGTTATCAACTCCAAAGATGCTTTCTGGAATACGGAAAATGTAACAGTCTATGATTCCGAGTTGAACGGAGAATATCTGGGATGGCATTCTAAAAACTTACGTTTGGTAAATTGCAGGATTTCGGGGACTCAACCGCTTTGCTACGCACATGATCTGGTGATGGAAAATTGTACGATGGCAGAAGATGCTGACCTTGCTTTTGAACACAGTAGTGTGAAGGCAACGATTAAAAGTCCCGTTCATAGCGTAAAAAATCCTCGTACGGGAAGTATTGTTGCCGAAAGTTTCGGAGCAATCATTTTGGACGAAAATATTAAATCACCAGCAAATTGCGAATTGAAACTTTGGGATGATCTAACCTGTTTTAATTGAAATATGAAGTATAAATTCGATGAAATTATTCCACGCAGAGGAACGAATTCTTATAAATGGGATTCGGCTGAAGATGCGGATGTATTGCCGATGTGGGTAGCTGATATGGATTTTCGTACGGCTCCCCCTGTCGTGGAGGCACTGAAGAAACGGGTGGAACATGGAATTTTCGGATATGTATGTGTACTTGATGCATACTACGAGGCAGTTGTAAATTGGTTTGCTCGACGACATGCCTGGCGGATGGAAAAAGAGTGGATTATTTATACCACCGGTGTTGTGTCGGCAATATCTGCTGTGATTAAAGCATTGACAGTGCCTGGAGATAAAGTAATGGTGCAGACACCTGTATATAACTGTTTTTTCTCCTCTATCCGTAATAACGGATGCGAGATGATTGCCAATCCTTTGGTATATAGAAACAGGGGCTATCAGATTGACTTTGATGATTTGGAGCGGAAAGTTTCAGACCCGAAGGTCAAACTTCTGTTGTTATGTAATCCGCACAATCCTGCCGGAAGAGTGTGGAGCAAACAAGAGTTAAGGCGGATAGGTGAGATTTGTATTCGAAATAATGTCTTTGTGGTTGCGGATGAGATTCATTGTGAATTGGTATTTCTGGGGCATGAATATACTCCTTTTGCTTCTATATCAGAAGAGTTTCTTATGAATTCGGTAACCTTTGTTTCGCCTAGCAAGGCTTTTAATCTGGCAGGGCTTCAGATAGCCAATATTATTTCTGCAGATGCAAATGTACGGGTGAGAATAGATAAAGCGATTAATATAAATGAAGTTTGTGATGTGAATCCTTTCGGAGTGGAGGCGTTGATGGCTGCTTACAATGAGGGCGAAGAATGGCTGGAAGAACTTAAAATCTATTTGTTTGCGAATTACATCTATTTAAAAGGTTATTTTGATGAATATCTTCCGGAATTTCCCGTAATGATGTTGGAAGGTACATATCTGGTTTGGGTGGATTGCTCGGTCTTGAATCAAACGTCAGCAGAAATAGTAAAAGACTTGTTGAAGAAAGAAAAACTTTGGGTGAACGAAGGCAGTCTGTATGGAGAGACTGGTGAAGGGTTTATCCGTATCAATATTGCGTGTCCGCGACAGCGGTTGATAGAAGGATTAAACAGATTGAAGCGGGTACTGAAATCATAAATACGAATGAAAAGAAGTAGTTAGAAAAAAGAACGCTCAAACGGTAAATATAACATACTCCGTTTGAGCGTTTCTCTTATTAAGAAATCTTTTTGGAATGATGGGGGAGAAAACGATAAGTTATATCCTCCATTATTCCATTTTCTATGTGGTACAACCGTTGATTGGTCGTTTCAGATTTTAATCCTCCCAGAGACTCGATGTAAGGTCCCAACTTTATATATTGGAAATGAGATACATCAAAGTGCTCCGGCAGCTTGCTCTTCCCGGAGTACCATCCGACTTTTACCGGAGTGATGGTCTGCTTGTGTAAAAAAGCAGCTAATTGTTCCACTTCTGCGGGTGAAGCATCACCGCCCATGAAACAGACACAGGTAATTGCTTTTCCATATTTACCGAGCAGGGTAGAAAGACTTTCTTCCGTCAACGGTTCTCCTACGTCCTCCATTAGATATGCACTGTGGCACCCTTTACAATGGTTGGGGCAGTTGGAGAGGTTGATGGCTAATGTTACCTCATCCGGTATCTCCTGAAAAACAATATCATAATCAGCGTACCGAAGCATAATATCTTAAATCGGCCTCCTTTTGCCGTGCTTGGGAGAAATTGCTGATACGTTTCATATATCCGATGACGCGGGTCAGATAATCCACATTCTCGCTGTGACATTCGGGACATTCATGCAAATATCGTTTGTCGATATGATGGCATTTGTTACATACTGTATTCGGAATATTGAATGTGAAGTAGTTGCAACCTTCGGTAGCGGCAACACGAAGCAACTGCCGGTATTGCTCTTTGCTAAGATGCTCTTCCAGATTCATGTGCAAAGCCGAACCACCCGTCAGATGCTCGATATAACGATGCCCGTGCAGGCGGAATTTATCGACAATGTTCAGCGATTTGTCTTCTACAATATAGAAATAGCTGTTGTAACATTCGCGGTAAGTCTGGAATCCGGCTTCCTTGTCCCATTTCGCGTGTTTCACACCCACATTTTCGGCAGGAATCATTTCGCAGTTGAAAAGTACTTCTTTGGTACGATATTTCTTATTGTATTTCTCAATCATGCCGAGAATCTCCTGCACAAAAGCCTCGTATTTCGGATTGTCGTTGATGTCGATTCCCATAAATTGGGCTGCTTCCACCAGTCCGTTCACGCCGATAGTCAGATATTGGCGGCTCATATTGATATAACCCGCATCAAACAAAGGTAACATACCCTTTGCCTGCAATAATTTCAGGTTCTCATTATAGGCAAGCTGTACTTTGTGAACCAAGTCTACTACTTCTTCCAGGAAGAAAGGGTAGAGAATACCTGATTTTACAGCATGCTGTATACAACGGTTCAGATTGATGGTCAACACGCTCTTCGAACCGGTAGAGACTCCTCCGGCTCCCAATGTATAGCTAAAGCCATTGTCCTGTATTTCATTACGCAGACGGCAGCAGCTACTCAAAGAGTCGGCATTGTCACTCATATAGGTGAAGAATGAATGTCCTTCGGCATACATTTCAGCGGTGAAGTCGCCATATTCCTTATCCAGTACATCGCCGTCTTTGGTCAGGAGTGCCATTGTCTCTACAGGGAATGTCAGAACGGTGCGTGTACGCTCCTCATTAAACCATTTCATAAAACGCTTCTGCAACCAGCTAAGCGAACCCCAGTCGGGTTTGCTTCCGTCGGGGAAAACAAAGTGCTCGAAAAGGCTATTGAAATAATACTTGTCATAATAAGCCACATTCCAGAAAACTGCTTGGAAATTGCGGGCACCCGTAGGCTGGTTGATGGAATATACGATTTGCTCGAAACAGTCTGTGATGATTTTATCGATCGATCTTTGTTTCAGAGACAAGTCTGCCAGTTTATCAGGGTGTTTATAATAGTCCTGTCCGTATTCCAAACCTATGAAATAGTTCATGTACATCAGGAATTCAGGAGTGGCACATGCGCCGCTTAGCATACTGGATACGATAAATACCATGTTGATAAATCCTCCGCAGAAGGATTTCAGATTGGTCGGGGCGGTAGAATTGCCTCCTACTGCTGTTGTTCCTGCTATCAGCCAGGGATACATAGTAATACTGGCACAGTAGTTTGCCAGATTGGTTTCATCATTTTGTAGATGAAGTGATGATTCAGGAGTTCCAAATAACGGTCGGAAGCCTCTTTACCATACATATCCCTCAAACGGTCTGTCAGCAGGCGGCGGTTGAGGCGGATGAAATTGGATTTGGGCAGTTCTCCTATCAGCGTGGCGATATTCTTGTTTTCCACATTGGCGTTGGCATCGTACTTGCTACCGCTGGCAGGGTTGGAAGCATCGCAATAATCCATGAGGAATTTAAGTTTGTCTCTGACTTCACGGTCTTCCAAATGTTTTTGACGATACAGCATATACGCTTTGGCCACGCTGTAATAATGTTCTGCCATCAAGGCGACTTCCACCTGGTTTTGGATTTCCTCTACGTTTGTTCCGTCACTGATACTGACACGGCTTAACACATTGGTTATCACATCTTGCGTAGCAAAACTACCTACTGATAAAAATGCCTTGGATATGGCATTTTTGATTTTGTCGAGGGAAAAAGCTTCTTTTTTTCCGTCTCTTTTGATAATGAATATCTCCGAACTAATCATACCTATATTTTAAGAATTAACAAAATAGATTTAGTGCCTACATAGTTATTCATGCACGACAATTTCTGGAGACTTGTAATAAAATGGACCTGTACGATTCGTTCTATTGCCTTTCACCCGAAAGCCTGGAATAACGGAAATTTTATCGGCAGGTCTTCTGACTTGTTTTTGTTGTGGCGCCTTCCCGATCCGTTTCATGAATCAGTGGCAAATGAATGCCATAACATTTCTCTTTTTTATGAGAGAGATAAAACTTACAGCTACGGGGATAGTTCCGGATTTTCACTGGATTCCCTTTTAATTCCGTCTGGTGATAATGCCATTCCGGAAACCGATGTTGGCGGCAAAGTTAGAAATTAAATCAAGATTCCAATTGAAAAGGAAGAAAAATATTCGCTCTTTATCAGAACGATATATGGCATTAACAACCTGATAACTTTCCGTTTATGTTCTATTCTTCGTATTTTAGTAGAGTCCGGTTTATGTATTTCCTGCCTGATGGATGAATGAAAGTGTAGAATAATGAAACAAGATGCATAATGGTTAGCGATGTTGGGATCCCTTTCTCTTCAGGGAATGAGGCGTTTGCATTGATGTTTCCATATTTTAGATTTTTCGAAAGCATAATAGATGTTAATAGGGCTCATGGCTTGCGAACTAATTTTTGATATGATATGTTGTTTAAAGTGAATAACGAATTAAAAAATGAACTAGAAAGTTAGACATGAACAAACAATACATTTCTAATGATTTAGCAGATAAAACATTACATTTAAAACTTATGAATATGAGAAAATCTATTATTTTATTAGCTTTTATATTGGGTGGCTTTACAGTAGCAAATGCCCAATCAGTTGTAGAAGGTACCAAACTTACAGATAATTGGTCTGTCGGAGTAAATGCCGGTGGAGTTACTCCCCTTACTCACAGTGCTTTCTTTAAAGGTATGCGTCCCACTTTTGGAGTGGGAGTCTCAAAGCAATTAACTCCTATCTTCGGTTTGGGATTCCAAGGAATGGGATATATCAATACCACATCCAGTAAAACGGCTTTCGATGCTTCGGATGTCAGCGTATTGGGTAAAGTCAATTTGATGAATCTATTTGCAAGTTACACGGGCGAACCTCGTTTGTTTGAAGTGGAAGCTGTGGCCGGAATGGGTTGGTTACATTATTATGTGAATGGCGATGGCGATCAGAACTCCTGGTCTACGCGTTTGGGATTGAATTTCAATTTCAACTTGGGTGAAAGTAAAGCATGGACATTAGGAATCAAACCTGCCATTGTGTATGATATGCAAGGTACTTACCCTGAAACAAAGAGCCGTTTCAATGCTAATAACGCAGGTTTTGAGTTGACAGCCGGATTGACATATCACTTTAAGACAAGTAACGGAACACATCATTTTGCCAAAGTGAGAGTATATAATCAAGCCGAAATTGACGGACTGAACTCTTCAATCAATGCACTTCGTGCAGATGTAAACAACAAAGATGGTGAGATCAGCAATGCAAACCAACGTATCAACGGATTGCAGGAAGAACTTGAAGCATGCCGCACAAAAGTGGTTCCGGTGGAGACTGTAGTGAAAACCGCCCGTGTACCCGAATCTATCATTACTTTCAGACAAGGTAAATCGTCAGTTGACGCTTCACAACTTCCTAATGTGGAACGTGTAGCTTCTTACCTGAAGAAATATGCTGATTCTAAAGTGGTTATTAAGGGATACGCTTCTCCGGAAGGTAGTGTTGAAGTGAATGCCAGAATTGCCGCAGCACGTGCAGAAGCTGTAAAAACGATCTTGGTCAACAAGTATAAAATCAGTGCATCTCGTATCACTGCTGAAGGTCAGGGTGTAGGCGATATGTTTACTGAACCGGATTGGAACCGTGTAAGTATATGTACTATTGAAGATTAAACTGATATATTACAGAAATAGAATAATGAAGGCTGCCCCAAAAGGCAGTCTTTGTTGCATATCTTGGGTTGTATTTTTGAATACTCTGAAAGTTTAGTAAACAGATTTCTTTGTACATTACATAAAATGGTTATTTTTGCAGGTATTGTTCATGCGCGTTCTGTGTTGAGTGTGCAAATATCAACCATTAAAAACTGTATTATGAAGAGAGTATTCGTTTTTCAAGATTTTAAATCGCAGAAATTCTGGAGCATAGAGGTAGTCGGAACAGATGTTACTGTAAATTATGGTAAGTTGGGGACCGACGGACAAACACAAGTGAAAAACTACGCAACGACTGAAGAAGCTGAAAAAGCAGCCAGCAAACTGATTGCGGAAAAGACCAAAAAAGGGTATGTAGAAACTGCTGAAGAAACTGCACGTGAAATGAAAGTGGAAGCCAAGAAATATACTTTGAGTTATGATGAGTATGAAAACAATGTGAATCTTCTGGATAAGATATTGAAAGATAAACATCTCTCTGAATATAAACAAATAACAATCGGTTGTTGGGATTATGAGGGTGGCGACTGTTCTGCCTTATTGCAGGGAATGATTGAAAATAAGGAGAAGTTCGCACAAATAGAAGGCTTGTTCTGGGGAGATATTGAGCAGGAAGAACAGGAGATTTCATGGATTGAACAAGCTGATATTAGTCCGCTGCTCGATGCCATGCCTAAATTGAAAGATCTGAAAATCAAAGGAACCAATAATCTGCGTTTGGGAAAGACTTCACGGCCGGAGTTGCGGTCACTCGAAATTATCAGTGGTGGCCTGCCTACCGAAGTGGTAGAAGATATTCTTGGTTCTGATTTCCCCAATCTGGAAAAACTGATTCTATATGTTGGTGTGGAAGATTATGGATTTGAAGCTGATATTGAGATATTCCGTCCGTTGTTCTCCAAAGAACGTTTCCCGAAGCTGACTTATCTGGGGATCGTCAACTCTGAAGAACAGGACAAGATTGTAGAAATGTTCCTGGAGTCGGATATTCTTCCCCAACTTGAAACAATGGATGTTTCGGCTGGTACTCTCAAAGATGAAGGTGCCCAATTATTGCTGGATAATATGGATAAGATCGCTCATTTGAAGTTTATCAATATGCGCTATAATTATTTGAGCAAGGAGATGAAGAAACAGTTGCAGAGTCTCCCTATGAAAATAGATATTGCTGAAACTGAAGAGGCAGATGAATATGATGGTGAATTGTGGTATTACCCGATGATTACAGAATAGGAGATGCAGATAATCGTTGTCAGCAACTCTCTGTCCAAACGTATAGAATACTTTATTGAAGCAGGCAAACACTTGCAGGTGGAAGTTCGTTTTATGACTTACGGGGAACTTTTTAACTGCTTGCCGCAACTACGGCAGGCAGTTATCAAACTGGAACCTTGTGTAAGCGATGAAACGAATTTCCTGAAATATGCGCTGTTGAATCAGGCATATAAGGAGACACTGCAACGTTTAGGCGAGATGAGGTTATCTGATGACGTGTGCTTTTTGAATACTCCCCATGCTTTATTACGTGCTCTTGATAAAAAGGAAACTAAACAAGTGTTGATGGACAGAGGGTTGAAAGTGACTCCGATGTTACCTTCTCCCCGTTCTTTGATGAGTTGAGAGAGCTTCTTGCCGATTGCGGTAGAGGATGCTTTTTGAAACCCCGTTACGGTTCGGGGGCGGGAGGTATTATGGCTGTTCGCTATCAACCCAACCGGAATAAATGGGTAGTCTATACTACCTTGCAACAAGTGGATGGAGTCATTCATAACACTAAACGTATCAACCGTTTGAGTACGGAAAAAGAGATGATCCCGTTGGCGGAAGCTGTGATGCAAACAGAAGCTATTTTAGAAGAATGGATTCCTAAAGAGCAGTTGCAGGGAGAGAATTATGATCTTCGTGTAGTGTGTCGGGAATCTGAAATTGATTATATCGTTGTGAGATGCAGTAAAGGAAGCATAACCAATCTGCATCTGAACAATAAGGCACATTGGTGGAACGAATTGTCTTTGCCGGAAGTAGTGCGGCAACAAATCTATTTTCAGTGTCAGGAAGCGGTTCAATCTTTGGATTTGCAATATGCCGGAGTGGATGTACTGATAGAGAGAGGAACAGATATTCCTTATATAATAGAAGTCAACGGACAGGGAGATCATGTGTATCAGGATATGTTTGCTCATAATTCTATTTATATTCAACAGATAAAAAACATAAAAAAGAGATATAACCATGCAAATAGATGAACTGCCGGCTGGCGAACAGACCCAAAATCCGGATCTGGATATGAATCAGGTGGTGGGTACTCATGATATATTGATGCTTTGCTTTGATACCTTGCGTTATGATGTCAGCAAGGAGGAAGAAGAGGCAGGAAGAACACCGGTACTGAACAGTCACGGAGGAGAATGGGAAAAAAGACATGCGCCGGGAAATTTTACTTACCCGTCTCATTTTGCCATCTTTGCAGGATTTCTGCCTTCTCCGGCGGAACCTCATTCGCTACGCAGCCGTAAGTGGTTGTTTTTCCCTGTGCAAGCTGGTACGGGACGTATTCCGCCTGCGGGAAGTTATCCGTTTACGGAAGCAACTTTTGTGCAAAGCCTTGCCAATGTAGGTTATGAAACGATTTGTATAGGAGGGGTGAACTTCTTCAGCAAGCGTAATGAACTGGGGCGTGTGTTTCCCGGTTACTTTACTAAAAGTTATTGGCTGCCGACCTTTGGATGCACGGCACCCGATAGTACTGAAAAACAAATTGATTTTGCATTGAAGAAACTCGAAAACTATCCGGAGGACAAACGGATTTTTATGTATATCAATTTTTCTGCTATTCATTATCCGAACTGTCATTATGTGGAAGGCAAGATGAAGGATGATAAGGAATCACACGCTGCCGCGCTGCAATATGTCGACAGTCAGCTACCCCGTTTATTTCAGGCCTTTCAGAAGCGGGGAAATACGCTGGTGATTGCTCTTTCCGATCATGGCACTTGCTATGGAGAGGATGGATATGAATATCATTGCATATCCCACGAAACGGTTTATACAGTCCCTTACAAACACTTTATTTTAACGAAAAAATGAATCAACCGCTACCACGATATGTAGACTATATGTATAGTTATCCACATAAAACTGCTTATCGTTCTTTTCCGTCCCCGGTTTCGCTGGTTCCTTACCTGAAACAGGTGGAAGGACAGAAAGCATCGCTTTATTTCCATATTCCTTTTTGTAGTCATAAATGTGGATATTGCAACCTGTTTTCTCTGCAAACAAATCGTGCGGATTATATCGCAACTTATTTGGAAACTCTTCACAAGCAGGCGCAACAGTTGTCTCCACTCACTACCGGACTGGCATTTGATAGTTTCGCCATTGGAGGAGGCACACCGTTGCTCCTCACTGTTCCTCAACTGGAATACCTATTGGATACGGCTGCCTTATTCGGAGTGCATCCTTCACATACCTTTACTTCCGTAGAAACATCGCCGGAATATGCCGATCCTACCCGTTTGGACTTGTTGAAGCAAGCAGGAGTAGCTCGTGTGAGTATTGGCGTACAGAGTTTCCTTGACGAAGAATTAACAGCTTTGAAAAGACGTCCCCGGCAAGACATGATTAATCAGGCGCTGGAGGCTATCCGGAAGAGGCAATTCCCATTTTTTAATATTGATTTGATTTACGGAATCAAAGGACAAACTGTAGCCAGTTTTCTTTATTCATTGGAACAGGCTCTTCTGTTTCAGCCTAACGAACTCTTTATCTATCCGCTATATGTACGACCGGGAACGGCTATCACGGAGCGGGAATCCGACGATGTCTGTTTTCAGATGTATTGTGCCGCTTGTGATTTGTTGAAAGACAGAGGTTTTCTACAAACTTCGATGCGACGTTTTATTCATCATCCGTCTACTGATGCGGAAATCTCATGTGGGGATGAAGTGATGCTGTCGTGTGGCTCCGGGGGACGCAGTTACCTGGGTAATTTGCATTATGCCACCCGGTATACTGTTTGCCAGCGTTGTATTGCCGGAGAGATAGATGATTATATGGGCACTACTGATTTTACAGTGGCTCGTAATGGATTTATTCTTTCGCAGGAAGAACGGCGGCAACGTTTTATCATTAAGAATCTGATGTATTATATGGGGCTTGACAAGACCGAATATAAGCGTCGCTTTGGAGAATCACCGGATAATGTGACGTTGTTCCGACAGTTAGCTGAACGGCAATGGATAGAAAATACGGATAACGGTCGTGTTTGTCTGACTTCCGAAGGAATGGCATACTCCGATTATATTGGTCAGTTGTTCATTACTCCTGAAATAAGAGAACTGATGGAAACTTATTCTTATTGAACGAAATAGAAATGGAAAACGAAGGCTCTTTACTTTCCTTCAGGCGTATATATTATCGCGGCAAATTGAATAGTTGCAACTATACCTGTTCTTATTGCCCTTTCGGCAAGAAGTCGCATCTGGCAGATACGACCCAGGATGAACAGGCATGGAATCGTTTTATAGCAGCTATTGAACAATGGAAAGGGGAGCCGTTGCAGTTATTTATTATTCCTTACGGTGAAGCATTGATCCATCGTTATTATCGGAAAGGAATGATGCATTTGGCAGCATTGCCACAGGTGGCTGGAATTTCCTGTCAGACTAACCTTTCTTTTCCGGCTAAACACTGGCTTGATGAGATTCGTGTGACTCCCACTATGATAAGTAAGATAAGGCTCTGGGCCAGTTTTCATCCAGAGATGACTTCGGTAGAGAAATTTGCACATCAGATTCATATACTCCATCATGCGGGAATACAGGTATGTGTCGGAGCGGTAGGAAATCCCTCTGCAAAGGCCGTACTCAATGATTTACGGAATACTCTTTTGCCGGATATTTATTTATTCATTAATGCTATGCAAGGGTTAAGGACACCATTAAGTCAGGAAGATATTCAGTTTTTCAGTCAACTGGATAATCTTTTCGAGTATGACTTGAAGAATGCTCCGGCACAATGGGAAGTTTGCGCAGGAGGAAGGAATAATTGTTTTATCGATTGGAAAGGGGATATGTATGTTTGTCCCCGAAGCCGGGTGAAGATTGGTAATTTTTATCAAGGTGATGGAGCTGTTGTGCCGCTATCTTGCGAGAGGAAGGTTTGTGATTGTTATATTGCGTTTAGTAACCTGAACAATCACCCTTTACATCGAATCATGGGAGAAGAGGCGTTCTGGCGAATACCTGACAAGCCACTTATTACGACTGTTTTCTTCGATGTGGATGGAACACTGACTGATTCACAGGGAAAAGTTCCTGAAAGTTATGCTAACGCTTTGCGATATATGGCACAGTCCGTTTCCTTATATCTTGCCACTTCTCTGTCGATGGAGCAGGCGAAGAAAAAGCTGGGAAAGGCTCTTTTCGATTTATTCAGGGGAGGAGTGTTTGCAGATGGAGGTTTATTATCTTATTCGCGGCAGATTAAGTGTTTGCCGGTGAAAGTATATCCGGAGGTATATGGAGAATCGTCAAAAGTTACTATTCATAGTTATGAAGGAGTGGTTTACAAGTATAGTATATTGGTACGTGATAAAGAACAGAGAGAATCTATTCTTACCCGGTTGAAAGAAAATCCCTGCCAGGTCTTTCATAAAGCTCCGCTGATAACAGTCATTCATCCTGAAGCGAGTAAAAAAGAGGGGGTGCTTCAGTTATGTAAGGCTTTGGGTTTAGCTTCTGAACACACTTTAGTTGTAGGAAATTCGTTAAAGGACTGGCCGATGATGTCCGTGGTTTCTCATTCTTGTGCCGTAATGAATGCGGAACCCTTATTAAAAGAACGCGCACGTTATACGCTGAATCCGGATCGGTTGGCAGCTTTCTTTCGTTTTTCTAACGGAGATCCTATAGATCAAACCTCGTCTGATAATAGTTGATATATAGCTAGTTACATCTCCATAAGAAAATAAAAACCGGTTAAAATTTGGTAATTATGAAAACAAAGCCCATATTTGCAGCCCTGAAATAGGGACAGGCATAAAAATCCTCATCGGAGGGTGCTATAATAATAATTATAGTGCTGGATAAGATGAATGGTGCAAATCATTCGCTTGTCCGGCACTTTTTTTATGTTGTAACAAAATAAGATAAAGAGGAAAAGTATCGAAGAAACTATGAAAGAGTTAGATTTGACACAAGGAAGCGTACCGAAGGTATTGTTGCAGTTGCAGTACCTTTTAATTGCTAATGTACTTCAGGCACTTTATGGCGGGGCTGACCTTTTCGTTGTCGGACAATATGATGATTCGGCAAGTGTGGCAGCCGTAGCTATTGGTAGTCAGGTGATGCAGACAATAACAGGTATTATTCTGGGTATTACTACCGGGACAACAGTGCTGATTGCTATTGCTACCGGAGCCAAAGACAATCGGAAAGTAGCTTTTACTATCGGATCTTCCGTATGGTTGTTTTCAATAACCGGCGTAGTGCTAACTTTGGTCATGGTACTTTTTCATGGTCGGATAGCAGAACTGATGCATACTCCCGTAGAAGCTATGGCAGATACGAAAAGCTATATTTTGGTATGCTCTCTGGGTATTCTGTTTATAGTGGGATATAATGTTGTATGTGGTATTTTGCGTGGACTGGGTGATTCTAAAACACCACTTTATTTTGTTGGGCTGGCATGTGTGATAAATATAGTGCTCGATTTTATATTGGTCGGTTATTTCCATTGGGGGGCTACGGGAGCGGCTATCGCTACTGTAACTGCACAAGGAGTCAGCTTTGGAATAGCGCTCTGGTTCTTATACCGGCACGGATTCCATTTTGACTTTTCACGGAAAGATATTCGATTGAACCGGAATCTGTCTAAAAAGATCTTGGTGTTGGGAGCACCTATTGCTTTGCAGGATGCTTTAATCAATGTTTCTTTTCTGATTATCACTGTCATTGTCAATCAGATGGGAGTCATTGCATCTGCTTCTTTGGGTGTTGTTGAGAAAATCATCGTGTTTGCTATGCTGCCTCCGATGGCTATATCATCGGCTGTGGCAACCATGACTGCACAGAATTATGGAGCGGGACTTATCAAGAGAATGAATAAATGTCTGGCTTCGGGGATTGGGATTGCTCTTGTTTTCGGTGTGTCGGTTTGCGTGTATTCGCAATTCCTGCCGGAGACTCTTACTGCTTTCTTTACGAAAGATGCTGCTGTGGTGGCAATGGCGGCAGATTATTTGCGAGGGTATAGCATCGACTGCATCGTGGTTAGTTTCGTGTTCTGCATTAATTCTTATTTCAGCGGACAAGGAAACTCGTTATTCCCGATGATTCACAGTCTGATAGCCACTTTCCTGTTCCGTATACCGTTGTCATACTGGTTCAGCCAGATAGATAGCTCGTCGCTGTTTATCATGGGATTTGCTCCACCCATTTCAACGGTCGTTTCATTATTGATTTGTATCTGGTATTTACGATATACCCAAAGGAAATTATATTTGAGAGGCACAATGATGCCTGCTATGTCGAATTAGGTGTTTTTAAGTGACATATATTAACTAAAATCTATTTGTATGGAAGCTTATTTGAAGAAACTCTGTTTTGAGTATCAGGTGGATGAAAGAGAGGTGAAAGAGCTGTTGGCTCGAATGGAAATGGTGTATCTGGATAAAGGAGAAACGATTGCTTCTGCCACATTGCCAGAACAGAGCTTGTACATTATTGTTTCCGGTATTTTGCATACATATACCACTCATGAAGGAGAAGAGAGAACCAATCGGTTTTTCTCTGCGGGTGATGCTGTGTTATGCTATAATTCAAGTCAGTATTCTATCAAGACACTGACGAAATGTGCTGCTTATTACATCAGTGAAGAGGAGATTGAAGAGTTGTGTGCATCTTCAATTTCATTTGCGAATCTGGTCCGTCAACTGATGGAATATCAGTTTTACCTTAAAGAGGAAGAGGATATGAATGCCCGCAAGCTGACAGTAAGGGAAAGGTACCTCTCTTTATTGGCGGAAATTCCGGATATTCTGTACAGGGTGCCATTGAAGCACATTAATCATTACTTGGGGCAGATGTGACCAGTTTGGGATATCTGGCCGGAAGTTCTAAATAGGAAATATAACCTAGACATATTTTTCTATGTATTCCTTATCAGATGGTTCATGGCTTATTCAATCGAATCGAATTTGAAAAGTCTTTGGATTATTTGGTAAGGAATACTATTTTTGTATTCTGAATGAAAAACTCAATACCTCGATATACTTTTTATAAGCATAAGTATGGGAGTGAACTTTTGGTCGATGTAGTAGAACTGAAGTATGTGAAGAAGTTCCTGGCTAAAAGTGCTGTCCACACTCTAAATTATTATGATATTACTTTTATAACAGAAGGTAAGGGAGCTTTTTCAGTCAATAACCAAACCTATGAAGCAATTCCTCGTGACGTTCTTTTCTCTAAACCGGGGGAAATCCGGAACTGGGATACTCATCATATCACCAATGGGTATGCTCTGATTTTCGAAGAAGAATTTTTGTCTTTCCTCTTTAAAGATTCTTTGTTTGTACAGCATCTTTCGTTTTTTCAGATAGAAAGTTCTTCATCGCTACTACATTTGTCTGATGAGCTTTATACACGCATACTTGAAACCTTGCATGATATAAAGATGGAGATTGATTCGTATCAACAGGGCGATGTACACGTTTTGAGAGCATTGCTTTATGAAGTCCTGATGTTGCTGGACCGTGCTTACCTTAAAATGACTTCGATAGAGGAGGGCAGAAGTAGGGAAGTTTCCAATAATCATGTAAGTAAATTCATGAATTTGGTTGCTACACATGCAAAAGAGCAACATTCGGTTCAATATTATGCGGATAAGCTCTGCATTACTCCTAATTATCTGAATGAGATGATAACCTCGACCATGGGAATCAGCGCAAAACAATATATTCAGAGCAAGGTGATGGAAGAGGCTAAGAGGCTGCTTGTTTATACGGACTTTCCTATAGCTGATATTGCATTTGAACTCTGTTTTTCAACGGTTTCTTATTTTATCCGTAGCTTCCGGCAGCATACGGGAGAGACTCCGTTATTGTATCGTAAAGTACACAAACCGTAAAAAGTGCTATTTCTACCTTTCTTTTTATTGCATTGCTTTCCTGGCATTTCTCTACTTTCGCATCAGATAATAAACCAATAATAAAAAGTAAAATGATGAGAGACGCGGAAAAAACAGTAGGCAACATGATTGATAAGCTGAAAACAGCTTTTATCGGTTCGATAGACGGTGAAGGATTTCCTACCATCAAAGCAATGCTGCAACCCAGAAAAAGAAAGGGGATAAAAACTATTTATCTGACAACAAATACTTCGTCCATGCGTGTGGCGCAATACCGTGAGAACAACCATGCGTGTATCTACTTCTGTGATACGAGATTCTTTAGAGGTGTCATGCTACGCGGTACGATGGATGTCTTGACGGATAGTGCCAGTAAAGAGATGATCTGGCAGGAGGGAGATACCATGTATTATCCGGAGGGAGTGACGGATCCCGATTACTGTGTATTGAAGTTTACTGCTATTTCAGGACGTTTCTATAGTAATTTTAAATCGGAAGATTTTGTGGTCGAATAAGGTGCAAGATGGGGTGATTGGAATGGTAATAACGGAGTGTGTCAAAACGCAGATTAACGCAAATTATCGCAGAAATAATTTTATAAGTCGTTGATTAATATATCAATATAATTGGAATAATCTGCGATAATTTGCGTTAATCTGCGTTTTATTATTCATTATGACACACCTCCTTATATAGTATCTATACTATTCCTCATAACACAATAAGTTCTGCAATTGGTTGATGATGTTTTGTTTCCATTCTTGCAGGAAGTCAGCAAAAGCGGCTTCATCTTCCAAGAATAAAGATACTATCAGGTTCTTGGCAAGAAATGGATAGCTCAATAGGCTGTAGACAGTCAGAAATACAATATGTATCGGAACCTTTTTAAGTTTACCGTCTTCCATTGCTGTCAGTATACTGTCTTTCACTTGGGATAAAGCATCTCCGAACTGAAGTTCTTTTGCAGTGGCAAGCAAGTGGTTTACATCACGCTGTATTTCTCCGCAAATGAATCTGGGAAGACAGGGATTACTTGTGAAAAGCTCAATATACTCATCCAGAATCATGCTTAGTCGCTCCATAAATGGGATATCCTGTTTTACTATATCCTGTATTTTCGGCATTAAAGACATGACTATCGAGCCGAACACGGCTTTGAACATCTTATCTTTGGTTCTGAAATAATAATGTAAAGTGGGCCGGTTGATTCCTACCGTTGCAGCAATATCACTCATGCTGGTCTCCACAAATCCTTTTTCTATAAAAAGTTGTTGGGCAGTTTTTATTATTTGCTGCTCTAAATCGCTATGTTCCGTTGTAGCCATAATTTTAGTTGTTTATGTTGTCAATAAAAAGTAATAATCTGTTTGTTATGTTCACATCGCTGACGCTACTGTCAAAGTCTAAAGATAGTATATTCATTTGAGGGCACAGCGATTTTATACGTTTTTCTATTCCTTTTTCTACAATGTGATTGGCAATGCATCCGAAAGGTTGCAAGCTAATGACATGATTGACTCCTTGGGAAGCAAAGGATAGTATTTCACCGGATATCAGCCAACCCTCTCCAAACTGGGTGCCCGGGGAGATGACTTGTTTAGCTTTTTCTGCCTTTTCAAAGATTGATTCGAACGGCGTGAAGTAATTGAAATTTTTGCCGATTTCATTCACTTTATTAATCTGCTTCTGGACTTTCTTGTATAACCAGTCGATAACAAAGTCGGGAGTGAGTTTTCGCTGCAAGTGTTGGTTCTGTCTCACTTTCAGGTTGACAAATCCCTGCATGAAGAAATCACTTATCAGTGGCGGAATCACTTCGATCTTCTGGTTGATGAGCCATGAGGTGACGTCCTTTTGAGCAAAAGGGTTGAACTTCAGGAATATTTCTCCAACAATACCTACTTTGTGACAGGATCTCTGTTCACAGATTTTGTTGAAGTCTCTGGCAGCGAGATATAAGTAACTCAACAAGTCCTCCGGTTTATTTTTCTGGATGATGGGCTGTGCTGTATCCAGATAAAGATCGCGCAGACGGGCGGCCTGTCCCCGTTCTTTCTCACGAACGACGGCTGCATAATAGAATTTAGCGATACAATCACTGTATAACACAGACGCAAGTATGATTGGCAAAACCTTGAGCCAGTTTACTTTAAAACCGGATTGCTCATTTTCAATACCACTGCCGAAAGCAAGTGATACCACCGGTGTATTGGTGTATCCATTCTCAATCAATGCCTTTTTTATCAGTGAAATATAGTTGCTGGCACGACATTGTCCACCGGTTTGTGTGATGGCAACGCACGTATTGGCAGGATCATAACGTCCGCTTTTAAAGGCTTTTACTATGTCGCCGACAATCAATGTTGCCGGATAACATACCTCATTATTGGAGTATTTCAATCCCCAGTCGCAAGATGCGGTGTCGCTCAACGGTAACGTTTCCATTTCATATCCGGCCACTTTCATGATGGATGGAATGAGTGGTGAAATGAAAGGCGTAAAGAATGGAGCGAGGATTTTCTTCTTTTTGTCTTTCTTGGTGAAAGGAGCAGTTGAAACAAATGGCTCGGGATCTTTCGCTTGAGAATGTTTCAAACTGAAATTCAAGCTTTCCACCAACGAGCGGACTCGTAATTTGATGGAGCCGATATTATTAACATCGTCTATCTTGAGCAAAGTAAGATTCTTGCCGTATCGTTTCAGCAAGTTACGTACTTCATCTATAAGGAAAGCATCCGGACCGCAGCCAAAAGAAGTCATCTGCATATATTGTATGTCACCCTCTTGCATTGCCGCCCACTTGGTTGCTTTCAGAATACGGTTGGTAAATGCCCATTGAGAGAGGTAATGAGTCTTTTCCAATGAAATCTCCTGCTGGCGGACAATATCATCAGTTATCACATAAACTCCCATCGCAGCAATCATGTCCGAAACCTTGTGCTGTATCAGTGGATCGCTATGGTAAGGGCGTCCGGCGAGTAAGATAATCAGTTTGTGTTTTTCCCGTCCCTCGTTCAGAACTTCCTGATTATAGGCAGCAATTTTTTCTTCGAAAGCATATTGTTCCTGTAATGCGCGTGAGAAGGCATTTTTGCATACCTCATCCCTGATACCCAAAGATTTCAGATATTCATAGCATTGTTTATACAGCAATGCTTCATCTTTGAAGGTGATAGTCGGAGCATCTATCGGTATATTCTCTTCCTGTACACTTTTGATGACTTCCGAATAACCGGAAACGATGGGGCAATTATAGCTGTTTTGCTGTTGCTTATCCTTTTTCTCGAAAACAACGAACGGCATAAATATCCGGTTGACGTTTTGCAGTGTCAGGTTACGGATATGACTGTGCACAAGTTTGGCAGGGAAGCAGATGTTATCAGACATCACCATGCCGGCAGCAGTCTCGTATTTGCTGAATGTAGAGGGGGCCGACAACTGTACCTGAATGCCGCAAGCAGTAAATAAGGTATGCCAGAAAGGGTATTCCTCATACATATTCAGAATACGTGGAATGCCTATGGTAAATAGGGGTTGTGGAATGTCTGCGCTCCGGTCGAATAATAATTCCAGCTTTTTATCATACGTATTGATGCCTTTGTCCGCATGGCTTCCTTTATTGGAAAATACCTTTTCACATCGGTTGCCGGAGAAGTAATGGTTGTCATTGTTGAACGTATATCGCATAATGGCGCACTGGTTCTCGCACCCCGGCATTGAAGTTGCTTGGAAGTATATTGCGCCCATTGGAGCATCTCGTTCAGCTCCGTCACCCGGGCATTTTCGATTTGTTTGGCATATAGGGCACAACCAAGAGCACCCATCAATTCAGGACAGTTACTGCGGAAGGTTTGTTTCCCGGTCAGCTTTTCCAGACTTCGTACGATGGAATCATTACGCATGGTTCCTCCCTGCACGACAATATGGTCGCCAAGTATCTCCGTGTCTTTTAATTGCAGAACCTTATACAGGCAGTTTTTAACAACGGAATAAGATAATCCGGCAGCTATATCCGCTACGGACGCTCCTTCCCGAAGTACCTGTTTTACTTTGGAGTTCATGAAGACTGTGCAACGTGTACCCAGATCACATGGTGCTTGCGAAAAACAAGCTGCTTTGGCAAAGTCCTCCACACTGTAATCCAGCGATTGCGCAAATGTGCTGATAAAAGAACCGCAACCGGAGGAACAGGCTTCATTGATTTCGATTCTGTTGATTACTCCGTCGTTCACAAAGATGGCTTTCATATCCTGCCCTCCAATATCCAGGATAAAAGAAACTTCTTTGCTGATATGTTTGGCAGCAGCATAATGAGCGATGGTTTCAATGATTCCCGCATCCATGTGGAAAGCCGCTTTTATCAGATCTTCTCCGTAACCGGTAGAACATCCTCCTTTTATGCGCAGGGTAGTTCCTCGTCTCCGGCATTCTTCATATAGTTTCTGCAAGCCGTTCTCTACTGTTTTTATAGGGTTTCCGTTGTTGTCGTGATAATAGGAGTAAAGGATACGATGATTGTTGTCGAGTACTACGATTTTGGTGGTAGTAGAGCCGGAGTCTATGCCGATAGTTGCTTCCTGTAATCCGGGACGCAGACTGGCATATTGAATTTTATACTGGTCTTTTTCTTTTTTCCATGACCGATATTCTTCCTCACTGTCGAATATAGGAGAAAGATCACTCTGGAAAGGTGAGGTAACACTTAGTTTGTTTTCTATTACCTGTATCAGGTTGGAGAGATGAATACTTTCTTCATTGTTCTCTGCCAATGCTGCTCCCCAGGCAGGGATCAGATTTCCTTTTTCCGGTAATATGAAATCTGTATCTTGTGACAGATTCAGATAGTTGGCAAATGCTTTTCGAAGGGCCGGAATAAAAGTCAATGGGCCACCGCAGAGTAATACCGGAGCTACGATATTGCAACCGCGTGCAAGTGTGACAGTGGTCTGTACGGCTACTGCATGGAAAATGGAAGCTGCTATATTTTCTTTAGATATATTTTTGGCTATCAGATTCTGTATGTCCGTTTTGCAGAATACTCCGCAGCGTGAAGCGATAGAGTATACCTGATTGGAACGAAGTGCTAGTTCATTCAATTCGTCGATGGAGACTCCAAGCAGAATAGCCATCTGGTCAATGAAAGCCCCGGTTCCGCCGGCGCAATTTCCATTCATGCGCAGGTCTGTAGCCTGTCCGTCCTGAAAGAAAACAACTTTCGCATCTTCTCCTCCAATATCGATCATAGTGGCTGTGTGCGGATGCTCCCGGCACACATAGTTTGTTGCAGCTACAACCTCTTGCACAAACGGCAGAGAGCATTTCTCTGAAATTCCCATTCCAACAGAGCCCGTAATGTGGAAAGATAAAGGAATATCACCCAACTGTTCCTTTATTTGATAAAGAAATCCGAGTAAACATTCTTGTATTTTTGCCTGATGCCTTTTGTATCCGGAAAACAAGACTGTAGTTCCATCTTTATCCAATACTACCATCTTAGTGGTAGTAGAGCCTATATCTAAACCCACTTTATATACATTCATATACCAAATATCTTAAATTAGACCTCGTGTTTGACATCTGTGTCAGACGCAAATGTATGTAAAAATATGGTAGATACGGCAAATCGTAATTGAAGTTTTTGATTTAATTAACGAATTGGGAAAAAAGAAAGATGGAATGTGAGGGAGGAAAACGATCGTGTAAAAAAAGACGTAAATGAATAATTGTGTATTTATATTACTTGTTGGGTTGTAGTAGATCTTTTATGGTGAATCTTAGAAATCTTGTTTACTCTATTTTTGACAAAAGGTAACGTGGCTTTTAATAAACCCGGATTCTGTTTATAATAAACTTTTTGATAGTTTTAGTAAAACGGTATTCGAGTTTATTATAAACTATTGTAGAACAGTTCTAGGATCAGACGAGAGATTTTAAGCTGAATTATAAACAAAATGGGGCAATAATCATTCGACTATTGCCCCATATCGTATAGGAGTGGTATTGTAAAATACCAGGTTATTTATGATTTATGTATGATTATTTCTTTCTATTTTCATGTTGTTTATACTTTTTCTTTTCTCAAAGATACAACATAAAAAGTCATTTGTCAAGAGTCTGATGAGAAAAGTAGCTTATCGGTCTCAAAACAGATGAATAACTTTACTTCTAATATCTGATTTTTATTCGGCTTTATTACAGAATCGGGGATTTGGGTACAAAAATCCGTAATTGATATACAATTCCATTCGTTTTATCGCAGTAAATTTGCAATCAGAAGTTTAACAATGAAAAGATAGAAGATGATGATAAAAACAATTCTAAGTGTTTTGTCTTTATTCGTTATGTTATCATGCAGTATGACAGGGAAAAAGGATATAAAACAGCAGCCTGGTATGTGCGCCAAATTACCTATGGCGGCTGACGGTATTGTGCGGCTATCGAAAATCGAGGTTTATCCGGAGTATCTTGAAGAATATATGAAATATGCGACCGAAGTGGGTGAAGTCTCCTTGCGTACTGAACCGGGAGTGCTGACTATGTATGCCGTCAGCGAAAAAGAGAATCCTGGCAGGATAACTATTCTTGAAACTTACGCGAGTCAGGAGGCTTATAAATCTCATATTGCATCGGAGCATTTTCAAAAGTACAAGCAAGGAACGCTGCACATGGTTAAGACTCTCGTACTCTCTGACCAAATGCCGCTTAACCCCGCAAATTGCATTAATAACTTCATTCAATAAACGAAATGATTATGAATAAACTCCTTTTATTTTCAGTATTTAGTATTTTAACACTCAATGTTATGGCACAAGAAAAGATAGTACAGACGGCAGGACGCGACCAGTTAGGAACGTTTGCCCCCAAGTTTGCGGAACTTAATGACGATGTTCTCTTTGGAGAAGTTTGGAGCCGCACTGACAAACTCGGTCTGCGTGACCGCAGTTTAGTAACCATTACCTCCCTTATCAGTATGGGAATCACGGACAATTCGCTCGTTTATCATCTTCAGTCGGCGAAGAAGAACGGCATCACCCGCACGGAGATCGCAGAGATTATCACTCATATAGGTTTCTATGCAGGTTGGCCGAAAGCGTGGGCAGCGTTCAATTTGGCAAAAGGAGTATGGTCTGAAGATATTGTTGGTGAGGATGCCAAAACAGCTTTCCAGCGTGAGATGATTTTCCCTATTGGCGAACCCAATACAGCCTATGCACAGTATTTTATTGGTAACAGTTATCTTGCTCCGGTTTCGCGCGAGCAGGTGAATATCTCTAACGTTACTTTTGAACCACGTTGCCGCAATAACTGGCATATTCACCGTGCAACGAAAGGTGGCGGACAGATGCTTATCGGTGTAGCCGGTCGAGGCTGGTATCAGGAAGAAGGTAAACCGGCGGTAGAGATTCTGCCTGGTACGGTTATCCATATTCCTGCCAATGTGAAACACTGGCACGGAGCTGCTGCCGACAGTTGGTTTGCTCATCTGGCTTTCGAAGTTTCCGGTGAAAACACTTCCAATGAGTGGCTTGAGCCGGTCACAGATGACGAGTATAACAAACTCGAACAGACTAAACGATGATTTTTGCTAATCCTGCTTTATCTTTTGAAAGGAAATAATATGACTACCGAGGAATTTTAAGGAATATGTAAAGACGCGCAAAGCGCTTAATACAGAAGAAATACATCGTTTGATGGACGATATGGGCAATTATCAAAGTAATGGAAGAATGAAAACGCCTGTGGGGTTACTCCATCGTGATAATGTCTAAACTAATTAATGATAAGAAATATTTAAAATCAAAATAAAATGAAACAGATTATATTCATATTTATGAGTCTCCTTTGCTTTAGCTGCTCATCAAAAGCGCAGAATCAGACAGCGGATACTAATGTACAGTCCGATAAGAAAATCCTGGTTGCCTATTTCTCTTGTACTGGAACTACAGAAAAAGCCGCCGATGCCATTGCAAAAACGGTTGGCGGCAAACTTTATCAGATAACTCCCGCTACAGCCTATACCTCGGCAGATCTCGACTGGAACAACAAGAGTAGCCGTAGTTCAATTGAAATGACGACTGAAAATTCACGTCCGGAATTGGGGGGAGAAGCGCTTAATCTGAAAGATTACGACATGATATTCCTTGGTTACCCGATATGGTGGAATTTATGTCCGCGTCCGGTCAATACATTCCTTGAGAAATATGATTTCTCCGGTAAAACCGTTATTCCATTTGCTACTTCCGGAGGAAGCTCAATAACTAATAGTGTAAAACAACTCAAGAAACTTTATCCAAAAATCGTATGGGGAGAAAGCCGATTGTTGAACGGAAGTGTCAAGCAGGCCGGAGAGTGGGCGAAAGGAGTAATATAAAAATGGCTACTGAAAATATATTCACTAAATATGAGAAGTTAAATAGGGCGGAAGTAATAGTGAATATATTAAATGAGTAAGTATATTACGAATCATATTTAGATTATGCTTTTAGAAAAACTACTTAAAGAATTTAATTTTAGTACTAATATTTTTAATTGGGAGGAATCTAAGTTATTCGACCAATATTTTGAACGAATATTAATTAGTAAAGGTACATTTTTGATTAAGGAAGGAGAAACAGAGAGGTATAGTTATTTCGTTTTTGATGGAATATTACGTTGTTGGCTTTTAAATCATAAAGGGGAAGAACAAACTTTCTGGTTTTGTAAAGAGGGTACGTTTTCAATGTCAAACATATCTTTTACATTACAAACAAGGTCTGCGTTTAATGTGCAAACAATCGTAGATAGCGTTATTTACCGAATAGACAAGAAACAAGTAAATGAACTATATACCGCTATCCCTAAGGTAAAAACTGTATTTGAAGATTTAAATGCTATATTATTGAATAAACTATTGAAAAGAAATATCGATTTGATTAAGTATTCCCCTGAACAGTATTATCTACAGATGATTGAAGAATATGGCATTACATTAAACTATATACCACTAAAAGATATAGCTTCTTATTTGGGTATCACACCGCAAGCACTAAGCAGAATCCGTAAACGTATTTTTTAACTTAGGTTCAGTGCTTTGAATGTATAAGTAACGAACTTTGCGGCTTTAAATTGCAATTACAAGTATGATTAGAAAAATTAAAGTTACGGATTATCCACGTTTGATGGAAATTTGGGAAAGTGCAGTATTGAGTACACATGATTTTCTTAAAGAGGAAGATTTTCTATATTATAAGGAACGACTTCCGGTATATTTTCAGTATGTTAATCTATTCGGATTTGAACAAGAGGGAATCTTAATCGGATTTATGGGAATTGCAGAAGGAAATCTTGAAATGTTATTTATTGACAATAATTATCGAGGCGCAGGAATCGGAAAAAAATTAATAACTTATGCCATAGATAATTTGCAAGTAACTAAAGTTGATGTGAATGAGCAAAATGTTCAAGCTGTCGGTTTTTATGAATATATGGGTTTTAACATATATAAAAGGTCGAATTTGGACGGAGAAGGTAAGGAATATCCTATTTTACACATGCAGTTGTAGTCTCTGTTCAATTATAAACAGATGCTTAGTATAGGTACCTTTAATTGAAGATGAATGTTACATTTGAATAAAATGATTGGTTAAAAAATCATTGTAGAGTTTGAATGGGCACATCTATCGCCTACTTAAACTCTGTTTTAAATGAAGTGAAGAAAAAGAAAAAAGCTCTGAATTTCTTGAATTTCAGAGCTTTGCTTTAATTTACTATTTGCTTTCGCGGTGCGTACGGAAGATGAACCTTAGTTTTATTCTTCACATACTCAATATCTTAGCAATCTCTAAAATCTTTCTCCCACTAATAACCCCACGTGCGCAATTCTTTAGATTGCTTGGTGTTGCGGTGGTTGTTTGAGTTGGTGCAAAGATAGTAATATTTAGAATGTATTTCTGCTTTTAGGCAAATTAATCTTCAATAAGTTGTTCAGTTTCCTTTAACTTATTCTTGGTGATGTCTGCACACATTCTTAATATGATTTCATTATCTTTCTTAATTTGCTGTTTTTGATGTTCATCAAGGGAATTATCTTCATCTACTCTATTATTAGACTGATTAATTATACATTCAACAGCTTTATCTACCGTTGTAGATTTTATTTGAGATTTATATCCCATTGCATTAATAATAATAACATTTAAAAATTCAGCGCATTCAGGAATGCGAATGAAAACTTTTAAACATTTTACCATGTTTTGCGATTGTGTATCTTTATTTTTAGACAGAATATCTATAAACAAATCTACTATTGTAACATTTTTATTTTCCATTTTATTACTATTATATGATATTTACTTATTGAACAAACCTAACCTTTGAGCAAAATTTACAGCCTCAATCGAATTATTGGCTTTTAGCTTTTGCAATATATTTTGTCTATGAGTATTCACCGTATTGATGCTAACTTTCAAAGTGTTTGCTATCTCTTTACTTAACAAGCCTTGCTTCATCAAACGCAAAACCTCCAACTCTCTATTTGTTAAAGGTTCATCCAATGTATCAGATAAATCTATAAAAATCTGTTCTCCAGTTTTAAAGTTATATAGGTGGCTTTTAATAATTTCTGATTCATGGCTTGCGTCAACATCAATAACCGACAGCATAAGCCAAATATTGCCTGATTTATCCAACTCAATGACCTGTTCCTGCTCTATTATACGGATATATTCACCTCGTAGATTCCTCACCCGCATTTCATGAATGGCTTTATAGTTCATTTTTTCTTCATTGGAGAACGAACTCAATATCGAATAGATTTTCTTTCTTACAATTAATCCGTAGTATATATCATCTGGATGTATAACCTCTACTACTGGCTGATGCCCGTCTATAAACAATCTATGGGAATCAAGCCCATATAATTCAGGAATGTTATCAGAAACAAATACAAATTTTTTAGTGTAGCAATCAAACGCCAACACAATACTGTGCGTAACTTCCGAGAGTTTTTTCCAGTCCTTTTTCCTTTCTTCGAGAATGGAATAGTCTACCTCATCAAGTAGTATGTTTGATGTCGGGAGTAAGTTTATTATTTGCTTCTCAATTTCCTCAATTATCATATTTTAAAAATATCTGATTATTAGATATTTGCACGTTCTCTCATTATAAATGACTATTGCCTTTAGAGTCTATTGCTTCTATCTTTGCACAAAGATAATGAAATCAGTATAAGTATAAGATAAATAGATGTTTAATATTTTAATTCATGTAGTATGATAAAGAAAATTTGTTTAATGACACGTGGCGGAAAAGAGGTTGTAGGACGTAGAGTAGTTGTTACTTCTGAGTTTGAAGCTAACAGGGAAAATATTTGGTGTAAAATTCAGGATATTGATACCTTAAGAGAAATTTGCAAGCCAAAAGCCAGTTTTGTATCTTATGATAATACTTCTCCTACTTGGAAAGAAGGGAAATCTTTTTGCTTTAAAATGTTCCTACATGGATTTATTCCAGTAGGAAAACATACAATAAACGTAATCAAAATGGATAAAAGCACAGGAGAGATAGTAACAAATGAGTATAATAAAAAAGTAACTATATGGAATCATTATATCAACATGGAAGAAATTTCTCCTAATGTAACAAGATATACAGATATGGTTGATTTATATGCAGGTGGTTTAACAGCTCTTGCCGCTTGGTGGACGCTTAAATTTTATAAACATAGGCAGAAAAAATGGCAGAAGATAGCAAAAAACTTATAAAACAATTACACTTTTTCTTCTAAGAAAGATTATGCCAAAATGGGATTTAACAGAAAAGCAAATATATAAATTGCTAAAGCATCCTTGCCAAAAGGAAAAATCTGTGATAGAAGAAATAACTTCTGCATATCTTGAATTTGTTGAAGATTTATTCGATTATCTCAATAAAGAGCACGATAATAAAATACGTATCAGGCAATTAAATATGAGTTATATAGATTTTGGAACAATAAAAGCATTAGAAGAAACTTCTCCTACTGAAAATAGTAAACTGAAAATTATATATCTTGATAAACTCTTGTCTTTAATAAATATGGAACAAGAACTAATCTATCGCCAAATGGAATATCCAAAATTTTTCATCAATATAGAATCTGATTGGAAATCTCCATTCTACTTAAACAATGAGGTTATTAAAATTGTAGATATAATGGAATTGGTTTGTGGTATTTTTTACATCAAAGATGGAATAGTTCGGATTGATAACAAGGACATATTTTTAAGTGATGTTGCCCGGATTTTTGAAAAGATGTTCAACATTAATTTTGGAGATATATACAAAAAAGAAATTGCGGTTATCAAAAGGAAACCTACTAAAATAACAGAATTTTTAGATAGCTTGAAAGTCGCTATTATAAAAAAGAGCAGAGATAATGGTTATAACCATTTGTAAAAAGGAATTTTCTGTTATATTGATAATCACCGTACTACAAATTATTTATGGGGGATTAGGTGTACCATTCCCCCATTTTCTTTGCTTCCCTTTTCCGAACTTTGCTTCATCAATCGATTGGTAAGCATTAGTGTATAAACTGAAAAATGAAGCAATATGTATGTAGATAGTTACGAGTTCAAAGACTGGATGCAAAAGCTACTTGATAAACTGGAAGAAGTCGGCAAAGATGTAAAGAGTTTGCAAACCAACCCAGAAGTAATGCCGAATGACAAACTTTTGGATAATCAGGATTTATGCCTGCTGTTCAAAGTCAGTACCCGGACATTACAGAGATTAAGAAGCAAAAAACTGCTACCCTTTATGATGATTAGCGGAAAAGCCTACTACCGGGCTTCCGATGTGCGTGAGTTCATAAAGGAACGGTTCGATGTGGGCACGCTCCGAAAGTTCGAGAAAGAACACGGAGCGAATAAGTAAGAGTGAAATTCATCCCGGAGCTGTACACGTGGCAGTTTCGGGATGTTTTTCTTTTGGCAAGTCTGTATTTACTTCCCTGCTGATATTGTTCCCTCTTCCCTATAAGATGCTTCAAACTGTTTGGTAAGCGCAATAATCTGCTGGTTCGTCTTTACCAGTTCAACAGTATATCGTTCCAGTTTGTAAAGCAAGGCAAGTGCTTTCTTTTCCGCAAAATTGGAATGGAGTTCTTTCACCGTTTGGTTATACAGTATGCCTATGCTCCTGAATTGTGAAAACAATTGGGAGAGTTGGATGTAATAATCTACCTTGCTTTTATCAATTCTAAGCACCTTAAACGATTTCCCGAAAATACAGTTCTTAATGAAATGCGCCTTTACCTTGTAGCCTGATTGGTCGTAAAAGGCTAAGAACTTAGCGTTCTCCACATCGTCTAAATTAAGAGAATAGCGGTGTGTTCGTGGGTCAAGTTTAGGCTTGCGCCCACCTTTGTTAAATGGCTTCTTTTTCTGTTCCATAATGATAATTATTTACTGATTTTACGACTTCGGAGTAAAACCAACCACCTTAAAAGGTGGCAAGGTTTTGAGGCACAAAAAGCGAAGCGCGGGCCTCAAAACACAACTTGCTGTTATCATGTGATAACAAAAATCTTCCCTATAGTCAGATTGCAAAAGCAAGCGGTTTGGCTTTATCCTCTGTCTGTTTATCAGTTGCAAAATTACAGACAGTAATTCCCTCCCGAAATATAGGCGGTTGCGCCAAATTGTGACATAAACAGACAAAGTAACCCCATTTTTAAAAGCGTTTGTTTTTACCTCTTTCTTTGCTGAAAAATGATTGAGTGGTGGCAATATATAAGACAGTAAAACAAGGTCTGAATATAGTTTTAAACCATGTTTGAAAGCTATTTAAAGATAAAGGGACATAGTTATAAAACTGGCTTGCATTTTTTCAATCAGTATCGGGAATCAATCAACTTATTTATAAATCATTAAAAATTAAATGTATGGAAGAAGTAAAACAATCATTACAGGAAACAGCAAGTAAGGAACGGGAAAGTTATAAATCGGTGTTCCTTAAAAAACGGTCGGTTTGCAACCGTCAAAGCGTGTACATAAGCGGAGAGATACAAAAACGTATCGTTCAGATTGTAGGCGTGATTACAAACAAACAAGTAAGCATCGGAAATTTCATTGATAACGTACTGGAAGAACATTTAGGTGCGCACAATGATGTCCTTTCGGCTCTCTACCGGGAAGAAATACAAAAAGGAATATTCAACCAGCCAAAAGAAAAAGACGTATGAATATCGTAACTATTGAGGAACAGACTTTTAAACAAGTATGTGGGCGGTTCTCCGGTTTCATCAGTCAGGTGGAACGGATTTGTAAAGAGAATACCCACCAGCCGGAGAAATGGTTGTCAGGTCGTGAAGTGTGCGCCCTGCTCGGTATCAGCATCCGAAGTTTGCAGAACTACCGGGACAGTGGCAAATTGGGTTACTCCCAAATCGGTAATAAACTGTACTATAAATCTGCCGATATTGAAAGACTGATTGCAGAATGTACGGAAAACAAGAAAGCGAATTATAAATCAAACAATAAATAAATATTGCCCTATGAAAAAGAAAGAAGAAAATAATACAGGAGTAAACCAGTCATTCAAATTGTCTGTTATTGTCGGAATATGGGAAAGTTTAAATCTTCATCCTACGGTGATGATATACCAAAGCAAGAGAAAGTATTTCCTTTCGATGCTCCATTTATCGGATAACGGACAGGCAAAACCAGCCGTTTACGAGATACAGAAAGAAGATAGCCGTTACTTCATCGTTTCAGCCTTTAAACGGCTTTATATAAGCTATGATGCGGTCAAAGATAGTATTTCCTTATCTTACTATGGCGAGTATCTGCGTAACTGACAAGGTGTGTGCCTGTCATCATTTAAACCAATTATAAACCAATAAAACGATATAACAATATGGAACTGATAAACGGCAACAGTGAGATAATTGTAAGCATCCGATAAAGTACACTATAAAAAAAAGGCTGTATCTCCTTTCAAGTTAAGCAGCCATCTATGGTTGTATCTCCATCATTCTTTATTCCTTTCTTTCCATTTGTGTGGCAACATTTGTAGCAGTTCCTCATAATTTGCCTTCTGCATATATGGCATTCTTGCTATAACGTCATTCAGATACGTGCGCGGATTTACTTTATGCGCTTTGCACGTTGCCAGCAACGAACAGACGACACTCATGCTGACGGCCGCCTGATGGTCTCCACAGAACAGGTAGTTCTTTCTACCCAGTGTGATTGGTCGGATGGCATTTTCAGCCAGATTGTTATCAATATGGATACGTCCGTCCTGCAGATACCTCATCATGTTCTCCCAGCGGGTATAGGCGTAGGTTATCGCCTTCCCGGTCAGGCTGTTTGGGCTGTATTTTATCCCTTCTGTTTCCATCCATAGCTTCAAGGCATCCATAATGGGGCCGGCAAGTTCCTGACGTTTTCCCATTCGTTCATTTTCTGTAAGCTGCATCTGGTCACAGTCATGTTCTATGCGATATAGAAGCTGTATTTCTTTTAAGGCATGTTCCGCCATCTGTCTGTTTTCAGCAAGTGCCTGCTCAAAATACCTGCGTATATGAGCCATGCAGTTAACAAGGCGCACGTTCGGGTTGGCCTTGAAAGCAGATTCGTAACCCTCAAAGCCGTCACATTGGAAATAACCCTTGAAGTCTTTAGCCAGTTGCCCTATCACCGTACCTGACCGTGATCCTTTGTCATAATGGAAAAGCACCAGTCGTTCGACTACTGCCCTGACCATCCACAAGTATTCCTTGTTGGTCTGATGTCCTGCCTTGTCCAGTACAGGTACGGTCGTTTCATCCCCCTGTATGTAGTCGGATTTCATGATTTCCTGCCTGAGTACCTCGTAAAGTGGCTTGAGAAGTTCAACCGCAGGCTTGAACCATCCGTCTATGGTACTTTCACTGGCCTTGAAGCCCAGGTGATGCAACTGTTTCACCTGGCAGTAGAAGGGAAGATGATACTCATATTTCTGCAGGAGTATCTCCGCCAAAAGTGTAGGCCCCGCTATCCCTTTGTATATAGGCAACAGCGGCATGGCTGCTATCTCCACTCCTTTTCTGCCGAGGGGTGGAAGTGAAGTGTTGTCTTTAAGGGCATACTTGGGGCGTACAATCTCCTTTATATACAGTTGTCCGGGCTTATGTTCCACCACACGGGTCACTTCCTCACCAATCTTCCTGTACAGTTCCAGGTCAATGTCTTCCGGCTCGATGATTACCCTTTCAAGTACGGGAAGACCTTCCATTATCCTGCGGTTATTCCGTTCCCGTTTCTTGCTCTCCACCGTTTCTTTTGTGATGGTCTGCACCGCTGCTTCACGCGCTTTTTCCAGTTCAGCCGCATTATCAGGAAGAAAGTCACCGAACAGGTCAGGCTGGCTGGAATCAAGAGACGGGAGTTTCTCTGACTTGTGACCGAAAAGCTGGCGGTTCAGCCATGCGACTTGAGCCGTCAGCTCATTGAGACGATTCTGTAAGGATTCATTCTGCCGGGTAAGCCTGATGATGGTCTCAGCCTGGGATGCGTTCACCTGCTGCAGGGACTGCAGCATTGAGTTCATCTGTGAAAGCATCTCTTCCTGAGTCATAATCCGTTTCTTTTAATTACACTATAAATGTACAAAATATATCCCGGACAGACAAGGAATACGACATCTATTTTATACGGTATATACATTTCGTTCCGCCCTCAGACGTCTCAAACGCTGCCCGGGAGATTCCCGGATTCCTTCCACCATAATGACAAGATCGCGCCATTCCATCGGATAGCTGCGCGACTTCTCATCATATTCGGGAACCTTGAAATGACCGGCTTCAAGGCGTTTGACATACATCACCAGACCGCCATCCTCGGCATGGAGAAGCTTCATCAACTTACGGCTGCTGCCTATGAAGATGAATACATCACCGTTCCTGACACTGCAGCCCATACGCTCGTGTACCACACCGCAGAGGGAACTGATACCCTTGCGCATATCAGTCCTGCCGGGGCAGAGAAAATACCGCATCGTATCATTCAGACAGAACATGGCAACAGGTGTATTGGTTAATCAAACGGGAAGCGCCTCTTCCATACCGGCACCCAAATGGGCGCGGACGCCATTAGGAAACAACAGGGTCATTCCGGAAACGGAAGAGGAGGAAGCAATACAGGGGGACTTGAGGCTGATGGGAGCTAAGACTGATTGGGGAGCAGATGTTTCGTGATCGGGAACACTGGAAGATTTACGTTTCCAATAATTGTACGTGGAGTAACTGACATGTTCACGTTGCAGAAATTTCACAAGACTCAGACCGCTTAAACGATGCAGTTCCTGTAAAGAGCTAAATTGTTCTTGTGTCATAATGAAAATATGTTAGAAGTTCATGCAATATTGCAAAGGCAAAGGTGCAATGAAAATATAAAAAAGAAAACGGGTACTTTATCGGATGCTTACAGATAATTAAGGATTTCTTTCAGTCTATGGAAAGAATGTTAGAGGGTATCGGTAAACTGGTAAAGAAAGCAAACCACACCTGAACGGCGAAAAGTTTCTAAGTAACCAGGAAGCATCCAAATATTTGAAAGTAAGCATCCGGACGCTGCAAGAATGGAGAGATACGGGCGTTATCCCTTATATTCAGATAAAAGGCAAAATAATCTACCGTGAAAGCGATATAGAACGGCTTTTGCAGACCTATTACAACAAGGAACGACAGGAATGACCTACCGTCCTAAAAAAATACATTTTTTCCGAAACTGACTAAGAACATTAACTCTACCAGTGTAGTAATCCGTCTGTGCAAGCCTTTGGAAGAAAATACTACCCGGAGCGTAGCGCAGGCGTGGAGATTTTCTTTCAAACCCGTAGGGCTTGGACTTGAACGGACGGAATACGGAGCTTACCTTTGTTAATGTTTTATTCAACTTCGGAAAGTCTATTTACAGAATGAATACTTATAGTAAATTTATGGTTTATCATATTACGAAATAGCAAAATCTATTATTCATCATGTGTCGTTATCAATCTAATCATTTTGTCTAACAATGGTTTTGTCTTTATTTCGACATCTTTTGATTTATTGACCATATTTGAGAAAGCTATGAAAACAAGAAAAGCTTTCAATATCGCACTATCAATATTAGTTGTTATCAGTGGTTCATTATACTGTATTTGCATTAATCCTGATATAGAGAGAAATAAGAAGTATGCTAAATAAATAAGAAAATTCACATTATTCTTATTGATAACATAGAGAGCTAATTCAGTCTGAACAGCTTCATATTTATGGTTTTCCCAATTCTTCAATGGAGAGTGTTCTTTTATCATCCAATGAATAAATTTTGCCCCGTGAACACTGATAATAGAACCTACTGCAAGTGTAATGAAAAACATAGTCTCCCATGAAATATTCAGACCAAGCAAGAAGTTTAAAACTATCACAATTACTATAGGTACTCCAAATGCATATGCCCCCAGACACATGTAGCTCATTAAAACTATTATTGTTGGATGCATTAAATTGAACAATATCTTAGTAATTACTATTGGTAAAGAAATTGCAAAATTAATTGTCTTTACTATTCTATTTTTACTCTTACTGATTAGTGATTGTAAAAGCATAAATATAACGATATATCCAATAAAAAAAACAATGGCTTTCCATTCTAATTTTATTATTATCCATGAGTATAAAGAAGTTAAAGCAATACCTATGCTAACAAATGCGAGTATAATTAATGAAAGTTTTACTTTTCGGGTATTGTAATCTGTGTCCACCATTTAATAAGACTCCTTATTTCTATAACTTTTTTATGTTCAGATTTATACATTGTATGTATTTTATAAACTCATGATATGCATGTTCTGTTTTTGTAGGCTTATGATACTTCAATTCATATTCTAAAATTTCTCCATTAGATAATAACACTAACATATAAGTACCAGTTATAATACCGTATGTACCTTTTGTATCTTGATGGAATTTACGCTTCACTTCATAGACGTTTTTATCATACCTTTTTAATTCATTATGCAGACGTAAGTTCACATTTTTGTTCATCATCATCTCCTCTACCACTTCATTATCTTTACATGGATAAACACACCAGTACATAAAAGTAAACATAAATAAAAACAGTAGTGGGAAATAAACTATAGGTAGTATTAAAGCATAGATATTCAGCAAGTATTACAGTTCCAATACATGCACCTATAATTATAATTATTAATGGTTTCTCCATTGGTTGTTTCATATTATAGCTAAAACAAAGATTTCCTTCTTTGTTCTTCCAAGTCCTTATGCTCTTTGTTGTCGTATTCATAAAAAATAAGTGCTTATATAATAATATCACAAATACAATTATCTGCTGCTTACCAAAGATATAGTTATTATATATATTATCAAAATACTCGTTAGAGATTTATTGATAAAAAGCAAACATCTACTGTTTTCTATTAAAGTTTTTTTCTACGTTTATCATATCACGCATAATGGAGCTATCCAATATCCGTGCATAATGCTGTGTCGTTCTGATATTGGAATGTCCCAAAATCTTAGATACATTTTCCATTGATACATCATTAGCGAGAAAAACAACGGTAGCCGCAGTATGACGGGCAACATGAGTGGTCAGCCGTTTGGCTATGCCGCATACATCAGCAATTTCTTTTAAATAGGCGTTCATGCGTTGATTACTGATTACAGGCAAAAGTACTCCTTTTTTTATGCACTCTACATTATCTTCATATTTCCTCAATATCCTTTGAGGAATGGATAAAACAGGAATATTACACATCTGATTGGTTTTCTGTCGTGCCTTGCGTATCCACAAAGCACCGTTATTGTCTTTTATTAGGTGTTCACGGCTTAACTGCTGCACATCCACGAAAGCAAGTGCAGTAAAACAGCAAAAGATAAAAATATCTCTTACCTGCTCCAGCCGTTTGATAGCAAATTCCTTGTTCATCAGAATATCCAGTTCTTCACGTGAGAGAAACTCTACATTTACTTCCTCCTGCTTGAAGTGGATGCCGTAAAACGGGTCTTTCTTTATCCAGTCATTAGCCAAAGCAATGCGAACAACCTTTTTCAAGTTCTTCAAATGTTTCAATGCGGAATTGTTTTGGCAATGCTTCTCCGTTTTCAGCCAAAAATCAAAATCACGGATAAATTGCCCGTCCAGTTCTGCCAACATTATATCATCACAGTGGTAACAACTGCGGATATATTCTTTCAGCCGGTTTATGGAAGTATCAAACTTGGTAACGGTGCTTTCTGTATATTCCTTGCCAATCAGGGCACGACATTTTTCGTTATGCTCTGCATACACCTCCAGCAAGCTACGCTGTACCTTATCCCGTCCGTAGAAACAATCCTTAATTGTATCAGCTGTTATTGGCTTGTTGTCTATTTCCAGTTCACGGTGTATCTGTAATACTTTGGCACGGACTGTACTAATATAGTAGTTTAGTTCAGTGGCTACACGGTCTTTTCCTTTGGAACATTCCTTTTTCTGATTCCATAAATCTACAGGAATGCTCCGTTTAATCATAACTTCGGCTACTCGTTTGTTTACGGTGATGCGCATGCAGATAGGAGCTTCACCGTTTTTCAGAAGTTTCGCTTTCTTGATGATGAATAATACGCTTAATGTGTTTCTTTTCACTGCTCCCATAATTCTTTGATTTTTAAGTGGTACAAAATTAGTTTGCTACACTCAAAAACCAGCTACGCAAAAAGCTGACAATCAAAGACAAATGCGTCAATTCGTGGGAACAAAAACGGCTTTCAAAAAGTCCCACGAATAAGCCACGTGAGAACTGCCTGAAACCGCTATTTTTTGCCGAAGCAGAGAAAAAGAAAAAGCTCTGAAATCCTTGAATTTCAGAGCTTTGCTTTCATTTGCTATTTGCTTTCGCGGTGCGTACGGGACTCGAACCCGTGACCCCATGCGTGACAGGCATGTATTCTAACCAACTGAACTAACGCACCAAATTTTAATTGGATTAACTCATTTATATTTCTCTCTGCTTCTTAGTGAAAGAAGCGGTGCGTACGGGACTCGAACCCGTGACCCCATGCGTGACAGGCATGTATTCTAACCAACTGAACTAACGCACCAGAATTTCAATTTATTAATCTGCATCTCTCTCGATTGCGGGTGCAAAGGTAGTTGTTTTTTGTAAACCTGCAAGCGTTTTGAGAAAAGTTTTTTTCAAGAAAAAACAAGAAAAATGCTTAGTGTCTCATTTTGAGTACTTTTATAATGAAAAAAAATATTCGTTTTTCTTCTCTTCGGATAGTGACGGTATCTGATCGTTATAGTGACGCTATCACGATGGAATACCGTCACTATCAGAAGGCAATGGCGTCACTATCCTAAAGTTTGTCATTCTTTTCATTGAAAATAACTCTCGATATCTTTCTATCTGTAAGAAATCACCGTTTTTATATCAACTTTCTGCTTGAATAATTCGTAATTTTGCAATAAATCGTTATTTTTGCGGACTAAAATTAGAAAGGTAGAAAATAATCTGCCTAGAATCGTTAATTAGTAGAAAGAATGATGACAACAGCCAAACTGTTATTGCACTGTCCCGACAAACCGGGAATCCTAGCGGAAGTGACAGACTTTATTACGGTAAACAAAGGAAATATTATCTATTTGGATCAGTATGTAGATCATGTAGAGAACATCTTCTTCATGCGTATTGAATGGGAATTGAAAGATTTTCTGGTTCCGCAGGAAAAGAATTGAAGATTATTTCAGAACGCTATATGGGCAGAAGTATGAAATGGATTTCCGTCTTTATTTCTCTGATGTAAAACCACGTATGGCTATTTTCGTATCCAAGCTGTCACACTGTCTTTTCGATATGTTAGCCCGGTATACGGCAGGAGAGTGGAATGTAGAGATACCTCTTATTATAAGTAATCATCCGGATTTGCAGCACGTGGCAGAACGTTTCGGAATTCCTTTCTATCTGTTCCCCATCACCAAGGAGACCAAAGAAGAACAGGAACGCAAAGAAATGGAATTGCTTGCCAAACATAAAATTACATTCATCGTATTGGCACGCTATATGCAGGTGATCTCCGAACAGATGATTAATGCTTATCCGAATAAGATTATCAATATTCATCATTCTTTCCTTCCTGCGTTTGTAGGGGCGAAGCCTTATCACGCAGCTTTCCAGAGAGGGGTGAAAATTATTGGTGCAACTAGTCATTATGTAACGACAGAGCTGGATGCCGGACCGATTATTGAACAGGATGTAGTGCGCATTACTCATAAAGATGCTATTGAAGACCTCGTAAATAAAGGAAAGGATTTGGAAAAAATCGTTCTTTCGCGTGCAGTGCAGAAGCACATCGAGCGCAAAGTTTTGGCTTATAAAAATAAAACAGTAATATTTAGCTGATGAAAGTAGCAGTTGTAAAATACAATGCCGGCAATATTCGTTCTGTGGATTATGCTTTAAAGCGGTTGGGGGTAGAAGCGGTGATTACTGCTGATAAAGAAGAACTCCAATCGGCCGATAAAGTTATTTTTCCCGGAGTGGGAGAGGCGGAAACTACCATGAACCACTTGAAGGCAACGGGACTGGACGAACTGATTAAGAATCTCCGTCAGCCTGTATTTGGAATTTGTCTCGGCATGCAGTTGATGTGCCGGCATTCCGAAGAAGGAGAAGTCGATTGTTTGAATATCTTTGATGTGGATGTGAAACGTTTTGTCCCGCAGAAACATGAAGATAAAGTGCCGCATATGGGCTGGAACACCATTGGAAAAACGAATAGCAAATTGTTTGAAGGGTTCACCGAAGAAGAGTTTGTCTATTTTGTGCATAGCTTCTATGTGCCGACCTGCGACTTTACTGCTGCTACAACTGACTATATTCACCCGTTCAGTGCTGCGCTCCATAAAGATAACTTTTATGCTACCCAGTTCCATCCGGAAAAAAGTGGTAAGACAGGAGAGAAGATTCTGACAAACTTTTTAAACCTCTAAGATACAAATAGTAAATAGATGATAGAAATTATTCCAGCCATTGATATTATTGATGGAAAGTGCGTACGCCTTTCCCAGGGAGATTACGATAGTAAGAAAGGTCTATAACGAAAATCCGGTGGAAGTAGCCAGGGAGTTTGAAGCGAACGGGGTTCGCAGGCTTCATGTGGTAGACTTGGACGGTGCTGCTTCTCATCATGTCGTTAACTATCGGGTGTTGGAACAGATTGCTGTACGCACTTCTCTTGTCATAGATTTTGGCGGTGGAGTAAAGAGTGATGAAGATTTGAAAATTGCTTTTGAGAGCGGTGCGCAGATGGTAACCGGAGGAAGCATTGCAGTGAAAGATCCGGAATTATTCTGTCATTGGCTGGAAATATACGGCAGTGAGAAGATTATTTTGGGGGCAGATGTAAAAGAACATAAGATAGCCGTCAATGGTTGGAAAGATGAAAGTGCCTGTGAACTTTTTCCGATTTCTCGAAAATTATATAGATAAAGGTATACGAAAAGTAATCTGTACGGATATTAGCTGTGACGGAATGTTGAGTGGCCCTTCTATCGATTTGTATAAAGAGGTGTTGGCAAAATTCCCTGACCTTTATCTGATGGCTAGTGGCGGGGTGAGCAAGATGGATGATATTGTAGCCTTGGATGAGGCCGGTGTTCCCGGAGTTATTTTCGGTAAGGCATTATACGAAGGACATATCACCTTACAAGATTTGAGAATCTTTCTGTAATGAGCGTATCGGAATAAATAAGATACCTTTATTATAAGGAAGATAAGAATCGAGCTTCAGGAATATAGATTATAAATTGTTGAACAATAAATAAAATAGGATTGTGTTAGCAAAAAGAATAGTACCTTGTCTGGATATAAAAGACGGACAAACCGTGAAAGGAACGAATTTTGTCAACTTGCGCCAAGCCGGTGATCCGGTGGAGCTAGGTCGTGCTTACAGTGAACAGGGAGCGGATGAACTTGTTTTCCTGGACATTACTGCAAGCCATGAAGGACGTAAGACTTTTACGGAATTGGTAAAACGGATTGCTGCTAATATCAATATCCCATTTACCGTAGGTGGTGGAATCAATGAATTAAGTGATGTAGACCGTCTGCTGAATGCAGGGGCAGATAAGATTTCTATCAATTCTTCCGCTATCCGCAATCCCCGGTTGGTTGACGAGATAGCAAAGAATTTCGGCTCACAAGTTTGTGTGTTGGCTGTAGATGCCAAACAGACCGAAAACGGTTGGAAATGTTACCTGAACGGAGGACGCATCGAAACGGATAAAGATCTGTTCGAGTGGACTAAAGAAGCACAGGAACGCGGAGCAGGAGAAATACTCTTCACAAGCATGAATCACGATGGTGTAAAAGCCGGTTATGCAAATGAAGCACTTGCCGCTTTAGCGGATCAACTCTTTATTCCCATCATAGCTTCGGGAGGTGCGGGCTGTAAGGAGCACTTCCGTGATGTCTTTTTACAGGGAAAGGCAGATGCTGCATTGGCTGCCAGTGTTTTTCACTTCGGAGAAATTAAAATTCCCGAATTAAAATCGTATCTTTGCGGCGAAGGAATTACCATCAGGGGGTGAGGCACCCCGGCCGGGTTTTCCTGCGGATGGATTATATAGTCAGATAAATATAGGAACTGTCTGCAAAAGAATTCCGTAGGCGAATAGGTAGTAATTGTAAATTGGAATAGTAATTAGAACTTATATAAAAATGGAATTGGATTTCGATAAAATGAACGGACTTGTTCCGGCTATCATACAGGACAACGAGACACGCAAAGTCTTGATGCTGGGCTTCATGAATAAAGAAGCTTATGATAAAACGGTGGAAACCGGAAAAGTTACATTCTTTAGCCGTACGAAGAATCGTTTATGGACAAAAGGTGAAGAAAGCGGTAACTTCCTTCATGTTGTATCTATAAAGGCTGATTGCGACAATGATACATTATTGATTCAAGTAGATCCGGCAGGTCCTGTTTGTGTCATACAGGCACAGATACTTGTTGGGGGGAGAAAAAACGAAGAACCGGTTATGTTCCTGAAAGCATTGCAGGACTTCATAGACAAGCGTCACGAAGAGATGCCCGAAGGTTCTTATACGACCAGTCTGTTTGAGTCGGGAATCAACAAGATCGCTCAGAAAAGTAGGTGAGGAAGCTGTCGAAACAGTGATCGAAGCTACGAATGGAACAAACGAACGTCTGATCTATGAAGGAGCCGACCTCATTTATCACATGATTGTATTATTAACTTCAAAAGGCTATCGGATCGAAGACCTTGCACGCGAATTGCAGGAAAGACATAGCAGTACATGGAAGAAGCATTAATAAGTAAAGATTAGAAATTAAAAATTAAAACGGGAGTCGGCATGGATGACGGGGCGTTGATACAATATAAGAACGTAGAAATCCATCAACAGGAACTCTGTGTACTGAGCGATGTCAATCTGGAATTGCACAAAGGAGAGTTTGTCTATTTGATCGGGAAGGTAGGTTCGGGAAAAACGAGTCTGCTTAAGACTCTTTATGGCGAACTGGACGTAATCGACGGCGAAGCGGAAGTGCTGGGCTATAATATGCGATCAATCAAACGTAAGCATATCCCGCAACTGCGCCGCAAGTTAGGCATTGTATTCCAGGATTTTCAGCTGCTTACAGACCGTACTGTATATAACAATCTGGAATTTGTGCTTCGTGCCACAGGCTGGAAAAACAAACAGGAGATACAGGATCGTATTGAAGAAGTGCTTCAACTGGTGGGAATGTCCAACAAAGGTTATAAACTTCCGAACGAACTTTCCGGTGGCGAACAGCAGCGCATTGTGATTGCACGTGCCGTACTCAATTCTCCGGCTATCATCCTGGCGGATGAACCAACCGGAAATCTGGATGTGGAAACAGGCAAGTCCATCGTTGAATTGTTGCACAATATCTGCGAATCCGGCTCATCGGTAGTGATGACGACGCACAATTTGCAACTGTTGAAAGATTATCCGGGCAGGGTATATCGTTGTGCCGACCATCAGATTGTAGATGTGACTGATGAATATATGCCCAGACAGAGAACAATAGAAATAGATTTAAATATAGATAACTAAAACAGTAACGAAAATGAAAGTTTTAAAGTTTGGAGGAACTTCCGTGGGTTCTGCTCAGCGCATGAAGGAAGTAGCCAAATTGATTACCGATGGTGAACAGAAGATTGTTGTTCTTTCTGCTATGTCAGGAACAACAAACACATTGGTGGAAATTTCGGACTATCTGTATAAGAAGAATCCGGAGGGTGCCAACGAGATTATCAATAAGCTGGAATCAAAATATAAACAGCATATTGATGAGCTTTTTGCAACCCAGGAATATAAACAGAAAGGTCTTGAAGTTGTCAAATCCCACTTCGACTACATCCGCTCCTATACTAAAGACCTTTTCACTTTGTTCGAAGAGAAAGTGGTTTTGGCACAGGGAGAGCTTATCTCTACGGCGATGGTCAACTTCTTACCTGCAGGAATGCGGTGTGAAGTCCGTATTGCTTCCGGCTTTGGAATTCATGCGTACTGACAAGAACGCGGAACCGGACCCCGTATATATTAAGGATAAATTGCGTGCTCAATTGGATCTTTATCCGGATACGGAAATCTACATTACGCAAGGTTTCATCTGCCGCAATGCTTACGGTGAGATAGACAACCTGCAACGTGGTGGTAGCGACTACACCGCTTCTCTGATCGGAGCAGCAGTGAACGCTTCCGAAATCCAGATCTGGACAGACATCGACGGTATGCACAATAACGACCCGCGTATTGTTGACAAGACCGCTCCGGTTCGTCAGCTGCATTTCGAAGAAGCAGCCGAGCTGGCTTACTTCGGTGCAAAAATCCTGCACCCGACTTGCATCCAGCCGGCTAAATATGCCAATATCCCTGTCCGCTTGTTGAACACAATGGATCCGGAGGCTCCGGGCACACTGATTTCTAACGATACGGAAAAAGGCAAGATTAAGGCAGTAGCTGCAAAAGATAACATCACTGCTATTAAGATTAAATCCAGCCGCATGTTATTGGCTCATGGTTTCTTGCGTAAGGTGTTCGAAATCTTCGAAAGCTATCAGACATCTATCGATATGATCTGTACGTCAGAAGTCGGTGTATCTGTTACGATAGATAACACGAAACATCTTAATGAGATTCTGGACGACCTGAAGAAATACGGAACAGTAACCGTTGATAAAGAAATGTGTATCATCTGCGTTGTAGGTGACCTTGAATGGGAAAATGTCGGTTTTGAAGCAAAAGCACTCGATGCGATGCGCGATATACCGGTGCGAATGATCTCGTTTGGAGGAAGTAACTATAACATCTCCTTCCTCATTCGGGAGTGTGATAAGAAAGTAGCTTTACAATCGTTGAGCGATATGCTTTTCAACGGCAAATAATTCCACAAATAATACGAGCGCTTTTACCGAACTGATAAAAGCGCTCTTTTTTAACCAACTAAACAAGTTTCTTGAATTATGAAAGGAATATTTCCAATCGATAAATTCCGTACTTTGCAGACACCTTTCTATTATTATGATACGAAAGTGCTGCGTGATACATTGTCGGCTATTAACCAAGAGGTTGCCAAATATCCTAATTATTCAGTGCATTACGCTGTTAAAGCAAATGCTAACCCGAAAGTACTTACCATCATCCGTGAGAGCGGAATGGGAGCCGACTGTGTGAGCGGTGGAGAAATCCGTGCCGCTATCCGTGCAGGATTTCCGGCCAATAAAGTTGTTTTTGCAGGAGTAGGTAAAGCAGACTGGGAAATTAACCTCGGGCTGGAGTACGGCATCTTCTGTTTCAATGTAGAGTCTATTCCCGAACTGGAAGTAATCAATGAATTGGCTGCTGCTCAAAATAAGGTGGCTAATGTTGCTTTCCGTATCAATCCGGATGTAGGCGCACATACTCACGCAAATATCACTACCGGTTTGGCGGAAAACAAATTCGGTATCAGCATGCAGGATATGGACAAGGTGATAGATGTGGCGCAGGAGATGAAAAACGTAAAGTTTATCGGGCTTCATTTCCACATTGGTTCACAGATTCTGGATATGGGCGATTTTGTAGCTCTCTGTAATCGTGTCAATGAATTGCAGGATAAATTGGAAGCTCGCAGAATTCTGGTAGAACACATTAATGTAGGAGGTGGTTTGGGAATTGACTACGGACATCCCAATCGTCAGGCTATTCCGAACTTCAAGGATTACTTTGCTACCTATGCCGGACAACTGAAATTACGTCCTTATCAGACCTTGCATTTTGAATTGGGACGTGCAGTTGTAGGACAGTGCGGTTCCTTAATCTCTAAGGTTTTGTATGTAAAACAAGGCACACGGAAGAAATTTGCCATCCTGGATGCAGGTATGACCGATCTTATCCGTCCGGCTCTGTATCAGGCATTCCATAAAATGGAAAATATTACTTCCGAAGAACCATTGGAGGCATACGATGTAGTAGGACCGATCTGTGAATCGTCGGATGTTTTCGGAAAAGCAATTGACCTGAACAAAGTGAAGCGTGGTGACTTGATAGCCCTTCGTTCTGCTGGTGCTTATGGTGAAATAATGGCTTCCGGATACAACTGTCGTGAACTGCCGAAAGGATATACTTCCGACGAACTGGTGTAAGTAAAAAATGTGAATGTAGTTTAAAAATGCAGGGAGCTTGGAACAATTTTAACTGAAATCTTGTTATTTTTGTAATGAGTTCAAAAAGAAACTACATTAACAACTTAATAAAAAATACGATTATGATTTCAGAAAAATTACAGAATGCAATTAACGAACAGATCACTGCTGAAATGTGGTCTTCTAACCTGTATCTAGCAATGTCTTTCTATTTTGAGAAAGAAGGTTTCAGCGGTTTTGCTCATTGGATGAAAAAGCAATCCCAGGAAGAAATGGGACACGCTTATGCAATGGCAGATTATATCATCAAACGTGGAGGAACTGCTAAAGTAGATAAAATAGATGTTGTTCCTAACGGATGGGGTACACCTCTCGAAGTGTTTGAACACGTTTACAAGCATGAATGTCATGTTTCTCAATTGGTAGACAAGCTGGTAGACGTAGCTGCTGCTGAAAAGGATAAAGCAACACAGGATTTCTTGTGGGGATTTGTTCGCGAACAAGTAGAAGAAGAAGCTACAGCACAAGGCATTGTTGACAAGATCAAGAAGGCTGGTGATACCGGAATTTTCTTTGTAGATTCACAATTGGGACAGCGTTAATGATGCTACTCTGAAAAAATAGTTCTTTATATAGATAGAAGCTGCCTGAATTTCTGTTCAGACAGCTTCTTTTTTTTCACTTATTAGGCTTATATGTTCGAAAATAAACTACCTTTGTATTACGAGTCAGAGAAAAATTAATCCCGATTATTATAAATGAATGGTGTGAATAGAGGAATTTTTAGATTGCTCCCTGTATTTTTATTGCTCTTTTTGGGGGTGAGTAGTTGTTCTCAAAAAGAAGAACGGCGTATTCTGGTTATCCACTCTTATGAGGAGACTTATGCGGCTTATCCGGAATTTAACCGGATGATAGCGGAGCAATTTGAAAAAGAGAAAATTGATGCTGATATTCGTACCGTTTATTTAGACTGTGAATCCTACTGGGAAGAGCCGGAACTTGAGCGGATGCGCTTTCTGGTTGATTCCGTATCGAAAGATTGGCGGCCGGAAGTGATTCTGGTGAATGAAGACTAGGCTACTTATTCATTGATGAAATGCGGAATTCAGTTGGCGAAAGAAGTGCCTGTAGTTTTTGGTGGTGTCAATTATCCGAATTGGGGATTACTGAAACATCATCCCAACGTGACAGGCTTCCATGACAAGATAGCCTTTAATGAGAATATCAGTGTGGCAAAAGAGCTTTTCGGTGAGCACGTTCGTTTGTTTACCATGCTTGATACTACCTATATCGACAGACAAATCAGAAGAGATGCAAAGGAGCAGTTTAAAGGATATAAAGTGACCGGATTCATAGATAATCCCGAACTTTCTCCTGAAGAACAGATACGTTTGGCACAGGAAGAAGGCTATACCCGTTTCATGGCTATTCCTTTGCGTAATGCCAGAAACCATTCGAATGCTACTTTTATGTGGGTTTTGAACAGGAGTTACCGCGATCAATGTTATATCCAGTTGAAACGTGATTACACCACTATTAATATTGGGAGTATCTGTGGTAGTCCTAGTCTGACAGCCATCAATGAAGCCTTTGGGTTTGGTGAGAAGTTGTTGGGTGGATACATCACTTCGCTGCCTATTCAGGTAGAAGAAGAGGTGAAAACTGCCGTTCGCATATTACATGGCGCAAGCCCTTCGGATATACCCATTGTTGAAAGCCGGAAAGAGTATGTCGTAGACTGGAATACAATGACGCAAATTGGTTTGAGTAAGGAAAGTATTCCTGCTAAATATCGTATTATCAATATTCCGTTCAGAGATGAATATCCATTTTTGTGGGGAGCCTTAGTCGCTTCATTTGTTCTTTTCCTGATTTTACTTTTTGCTTCTCTTTGGTGGCTATATCTTCGGGAACAGATGAGGAAAAAACAGGCTCTTATAGCATTGGCTGATGAAAAAGAAACATTGTCATTAGCCATTGAGGGTGGAATGACGTATGCTTGGAGATTGGATAAGGGTTGTTTTGTTTTTGAAGATGCATTCTGGGCGTCGCAAGGGTTAAATCCTAGACAACTATCGTTTAAGGAATTCATGAGCTTTATTCATCCCGATCATTGGGAGGGAGTGAAGTTCAACTGGCGAAATCTGAAAAGTGCTCATAAAAAAATTGTGCAGGAGCTTTGTAACTTCGACGGTAAAGGCTATAGTGGTGGGAGTTTCGTTATACTACTAAACAGCTTTCGGGTGGTGAATATAAAACAGCAGGTTTGCTGCTCAACATACAAGATATAAAAGATCGTGAAGAGGAACTGGAAGCTGCACGCTTACTCGCTGAAAAGGCAGAATTGAAACAATCATTCCTGGCAAATATGAGCCATGAGATACGTACTCCACTTAATTCGATTGTGGGTTTTGCCAATATTCTGGCATTGGAAGATGGATTGAGTTCCGTAGAACGCGAAGAATACATCGGCACTATTAATAAGAACAGCGAGTTGTTGCTCAAATTGATTAACGATATTTTGGAGCTTTCTCGTATCGAATCAGGCTATATGTCTTTCTCGTTTAAGAAATGTAGGGTGAGAGAGCTGATTGATGACATTTATATGACTCACCAGGTATTGATTGCTCCACGCCTGGAATTCCTGAAAGAAGTGGATAATATACCTTTGGAAATTAATGTGGATAGAGAGCGCTTGATACAAGTTCTAACAAATTTCTTGAATAACGCCAGTAAATTTACGGAAACCGGATATATCAAATTAGGGTATATTTATCTGCCGGATGAGGGGCATGTGCGGATTTATGTAGAAGATACTGGGAGAGGTATTCCACGCGAAGAACAACGGATGATTTTCAGCCGTTTCTACAAACAGAACGAATTTTCACAGGGAGCAGGATTGGGGCTTTCTATTTGTCAGGTAATTATAGAAAAACTGGGTGGAAGGATTGAACTCAAATCCGAAGTAGGCAAGGGAAGTCGCTTTACGGTCATCCTTCCTTGCCGGGTAGTGTCTTGATAAAACTTAATAGGAGGGATTGTCAACCGTGTTATTTTTTGTTTTTCCCTTTCTCCATCGTTCCCAAGTAAATCTCCAGTGAACGGGTGGAAATCTGTATTTCGCGGAAAGATACGCCTAGAGAGGCTATCAACAGAATCAGTGCCAGTCCGAATACGTAAGCAGAAAATAATTGCAGTCCGATATAAATAAGAAACATACTGACTACGCAAAGAAAAAGACTTGCAATACCCAGTCCTTGCATTGTACGGGTCAGGTTCAACCGTTTCCGTAAATTCTCGATTTGAGCTTCAGTGATATCCGAAGGGTTCTCCACGTAGCGGACGCAGTTGGCGCACAAGTTGGGCATACGATAAGAAACGGTTGGTGTAAGCCAACAAAATCAATGAAACTGCCGAGAAAAGTAGGGCAGGAGTAGTGAGGGTCAGTTCTTCCATAATCTATTTTTTGTAGTCAAGTAGCGGTTCAAAATTCATTTTATAAAAGAGAATTTAGGTGCAGATTACATAGATTTCACGTATTATACGTTTTTTAGAATGAAGCTTGTTATAAAGCAACTGTGTAAGATACGTGAAATCTGTGTGATCCGTGTAATCTGCGCCTAAAATATAGATTCCGCAAGGAAACCTTGCTTCGGAGTTATTCCGCTTTCAATACGTTGAGTTCTTTACCTACCTTGATAAAGGCAGCGATACACTTGTCAAGATGTGCTTTTTCGTGTCCTGCAGAAATCTGTACACGGATGCGGGCCTGATCTTTCGGAACGACCGGATAATAGAATCCCGTCACATAAATGCCTTCTTCCTGCATGCGTGCGGCGTAAATCTGGGATAACTTCGCATCATACAGCATAACAGCACAGATAGCACTTTGTGTCGGTTTAATATCAAATCCGGCAGCCGTCATCTTATCGCGGAAGTAGTTTACATTTTCAACCAACTTGTCATGCAGTGCATTGCTCTCTTTCAGCATCTTGAAAACTTCAAGACTTGCACCGATGATACCCGGAGCCAATGAGTTGGAGAACAAATACGGGCGACTACGTTGACGGAGCAAATCGATAATCTCTTTACGACCGGTGGTAAATCCTCCCAGTGCACCGCCGAAAGCCTTACCCAACGTTCCGGTATAAATATCTACACGTCCGTGAGTCTTATACAACTCGCTTACGCCATGACCAGTGGTACCTACCACACCGGCAGAGTGGGATTCATCCACCATTACCAACGCATCGTATTTCTCGGCAAGATCACAAATCTGATCCATCGGAGCTACGTTGCCATCCATTGAGAACACACCGTCCGTAACAACAATACGGAAACGTTGTGCCTGCGCTTCTTGCAGACATCTTTCCAAGTCTTTCATGTCAGCATTGGCATAACGGTAACGTTTTGCTTTGCAAAGACGTACCCCGTCAATGATAGAAGCATGGTTTAGCGAGTCCGAGATAATGGCATCCTCTTCAGAGAAAAGTGGTTCGAATACACCGCCGTTAGCGTCAAAGCAGGCAGCATACAGAATCGTGTCTTCAGTCTGGAAATAGTCCGAGATGGCAGCTTCCAGTTCTTTGTGTATATCTTGTTGTTCCACAAATGAAACGGACGGAAGACATTCCGTATCCACGGTTGTTCATCATTTCCTGCGAAGCCTTGATTAATCGGGGATGATTGGACAATCCTAGATAGTTGTTTGCGCAGAAGTTTAATACTTCCTTACCTTTTACAGTGATGGCAGCTTGCTGCGCACTTTCAATCAGTCGTTCTTCTTTATAAAGTCCGGCTTCCTTGATTTCAGCCAATGTTTGGCGGAGATATTCTTGCATTTTACCGTACATAGTGTTTGGTGATTAAGTTATATTGCAAAGGACACAATTTTTCTTGGAATAACAATGTCTTTTTGATTAAAATCTGAAAAAAAAGTGCTTACTTTGCGCACTATTTAAGCTTGATATTCTAAGTCAGAAGAAAAAATGGAACACATTTTGATTATTGGAGCTACCGGACAGATAGGGTCGGAGCTAACGATGGAGCTACGTAAACGTTACGGA
>SCPP01001629.1_pt1 | contig 145864 bp, 175 predicted proteins | sample 6106811 | NCBI WGS metagenome assembly SCPP01 (sample SAMN10720449, study PRJNA508395) | human gut metagenome | isolation source: Participant 2 stool, 15 month | host: Homo sapiens | collected 2018 | reverse complement strand
GCGTATTTCTATCTTTTGCCGAAATCGGCGTTCCCGTAAAGCCTATGTAGGTTGCATTCGGCAGGGCATCATGGATGATTCGGGCATTTCCAATGACCGTATGTGCTTCTTTTCACCCTGTTCATTTTCTTTGATGACAATTTCTCATCAAAACCATATTGTCCGCGATGGGCTTCATCGGCCATCACCACAATATTCCGCCGTTCGAGTGGCTTCTCGCACCTCGAACTTGAACATCGTGGTGAAGATGATGCCGTTTGCTTCTCGGCCATCCAGCAGCTTGCTTAGATTATCCTTGCTGGTTGCCTGTATCGGTGTCTGGCGCAAAATGGTGTGCACTTGGCGAACTGCGTGTAAAGTTGATCGTCGAGGTCGATGCGGTCCGTCATCACAACGATGGTGGGGCTGTCCAGAGCTTCTTGCAGCAAATGGGCATAGAATACCATCGACAGAGATTTTCCGCTGCCCTGCGTATGCCAGAACACACCACCCTTGCCGTCTGTTTTGGTGGCAATTTTGGCCTTTTCGATGGCTTTTCGTACAGCGAAATACTGGTGGTACCCAGCCAAAATTTTAATCGGCTTCTGCCCATCACCGGAAAACAGGATGAAATTTTTCAGAATATCCAGCAACCGTGCTTTCTGGAACATCCCTCATAGAAGGTATCAAACTGCGCATACGCAGTGTTTTCATAATCACCGTCTTTTGTTTTCCATTCCATAAAACGGTCAAGCCCGGAAGTAATCGTACCTGCTTTGTTGGTGGACAGGTCGCTGATCACGCAGATGGCGTTATAATAGAATGGAGGGAATGTCCTGCATATAGTTCCGAATCTGATTGTAGGCGTTTTCTGCGCCCACTTCATCCTTGGAAGGACTTTTCAGTTCCATCAAGACCAGTGGCATTCCGTTGATAAACAGAGTGATATCCGGGCGGCGGTTGTTTCCATTTTCCACGAAGGTATACTGGTTTACCACATAGAAATCATTTTTGTCTGCATCTGCATAATCAATCAGCTTTACTACCGAAGACCGTTCTTCACCCTTGACTGCGTATTTGACCGTGATACCGTTTTGCAGATAGTCCATAAAAATAATATTCTTCTGCAATAGGCTTCCTGCATCAAAATCATTCAGTTTCAGAATGGCTTCATCAATTGCCACAGCCGGAAGGCTGCGATTCAGCCGCACCAGACAATCCCGCAAAACATCGTCCAGCAGCGGGCGGCTGTAATCCGTCCGGTTCATATCGGGAGCATAAATGTGGGTGTAACCCATATTTTCAAATAGCTCTATGACCGCTTGTTCAAAGGTATCTTCGGTAAATGAAAGCATGATTTTTCTCCTCAACTATTATCCGAAGTTGCTGTATTCGATTCTTGCGCAATGCCATTCACAATCTTTTCAACGATAGACTGTGCCGCTCTTTTTGCCACCGCACGTCCCATCGGCGTACCATTATCCAATGTATCCGTTAGTGCCAATCGAACTTTACTGAGTCCAATTTCCTTACGATACCAATCCGGCATCAGATTCTTTTGAATTGCAACGTAACAATCATCAAAAATTTCTGGATGCACAGCATTATGCAATGCTTCTCGAATAATCTCGTCCACTTTATCGTCTGAAACATCTAAATCGCGCACTTCTTTAATACTTGCTATCGGAACTTCTGTTTTCACAAACCGATCAACCATAGGCTTTTGTGTGTTCGCATAATTGCTTTTAATATATGCCATCTGGTGCTCAAGTTCCGGGAACAGCGTCCCTTCGTTGATGTTGTAAAAACTCAGTTCCTCTAAAATCGCATCTTTTCTTCCCGCTGGTATTCTAAAACTTTGAAGTTCAAATTCATCTTGGACATCACTATATGCCCGTTTAACAATGCTCTGTCCGAGTTTTTCTTTCAGCTGAACATTATATTTTCCGCAGATCAAAAAAGAGCCGCTTTGCCGTACCAATCTTTCATTATTCAAGTTGGAAATCACAAAATAATTTCTTTGAATAATCGAAAGCAAGCTTTTGTATACTCACTTACCCTGCACTCTTCTGCTTCTTTATCTGTATAAATTCCATACTTGTTCAAATCCGAGAGCAGCTTTTCTAATGTATAATCGCCCGAAATTTCATGACTCGCTAAATATGCCAGCACTTTAATCTCTATGTCGCTATAACTTTTTCCGTAGTCGCGCTTGTAATAGATTTTCCCATCGGTCGGCGGCAATAACGTAGTCTTTCCGTCAGTTATCTTTTTCTCTTGATTGTTTTGGCAGGCAAAATACAGTGCCACCAGAGGATTCTCCGTCACATCCAGTAGTCTTGTTGGCAACCCATAGTGTTGCAATTTTGCGAGTTTTTCAAAATCTGTTGTCAATTTTCGAAAGTCATCAGGATTCCGTGTGTAAGCTGCGTTTATCAATTCTGCTTCATGTGGCAGCATCCCACCACGGAACACTCCCGGCATAACATTCCATTCGTTGCTGGCCTGTCCACGGAAGAAATAGTGCTTTGTGCTCACTTCCGCGCCTTCTTCTTTCTTTATGGTTTCCTTTATATCAGAAATGTAGGTCAGGTAGCTATTAAGGTTTGTAACAACGCATTCCTTCGGATTTCTTGTCTTAGCATTATCAAAATCTTCCATATTATCCCTTCATTTCTTTTATAAACGATAATTTAGTGGCTTAAAGGTCGATGTCGGATACATCCAGTTCGCCGGACATCAGCTTTGGTAAAAGAGTATCTCGAAGTACAGCAAGATGTTCGTTTTGCTTGCCATTGGCAAAAATCTGATTGAAAATTGATTTGCAATAATCATCAAATGCTATAACTTTATCTACTGGCGGAATTAAAATAGTTTCCGTTTCAATAAAGCCTGAGAAATCGAGGTTCTTAATGCCTGTTGTACCGTTTTCATAAGAGAAAAAGATCCCTTTACCATACAGGTATTGCCAATAATAGTAGATAAACAAACTGTATCCTTCTTTAGGTTTTATTGCCTTACAGAAATTTGTGCAAACCATACCGCTATCATAGCGGTCGAGTAATGATTGAGTTATAGCTGTACATCTTCCGGTTGATTGAGTAGGACTACCACCTGAAATCTCAACGACAATGTCACCGGCTGTAAGTTGTTTTTTGACGAAGTTTTTAGGAAGAATATACCTTGTGGGCATTTTCCCTTTATTGCCTGCTTTGACTTCAGGAATATCTGCGCCTCTAATGCAGTAAACCTTTTCGGTGTTATTGCCTGTTGGTGCTTCTTTTCCCCAATCACCATTCAAGGTTGTTTTAATAAGTTCAGAGAATGTTCCTGTTGACCATTCATTGTTTTCGGGATTTTCTATAAACCATTCTTTGAATATTGCCTGAGCTTGCTGCTCTAAATTATCGTTTACCTTTGCATTACATCTAATTTTTTCGCTGATGCTACTTGCGAATCCAACGATACTTTTTCTTTCTCGCTCACTCGGAATCGGAATCATTAGCTTTTGTAAAAAATCTAAATCAAATTTTCCCGCTCCAATTCCTGTAACTCCAACCTTTGCCATCAAATAATCTTTTTGCGACAACAACCAATAAAATATAAACTCGTTTTCCACTTCTCCATATGAATCCAGACACTTTATATCTTGATTGAAAGCCACATCTTTTTCAACTCTAGCAATTGGTATTCCATTAAAAAGACCGCTTCCTCGTGTAAGAAGTAAGATGCTTCCCTTCGGCGCAATCTTGCTTCCAGCTTTTAGCCCTTCTTCTGTTATAAACAAATCAGATGTGTCGATATTCTCCGTTTTCAATGTCTTTGCACTAATCCAAGGAATAGTTCCACCCCAATAATCATCTCTTTTACTCGGTGTTCCTCCTGATGCAAAAGATACAAGCTCACCAAGTGGGCGATATATCCATTTAGATTTCATACCCAATCGCCCCCAACTTCTCCTTAATTTCTGCTTCCAGCTTATGTGACTGCTTGAACAAATCCGAAAGTTCAGAAGTCAGCCGAGCCATTTTTTCTTCAAACGGCTCACCATCATCTTCCTGTTCCTCAACACCAACATAACGACCCGGTGTTAAAATATAATCCTGCTCTGCAATTTTCTCCGTATCAACAACTGCACAGAAACCTTTTACATCTTCCAGTGTACCACTAACATAAGCATTGTAGGTATCGGCAATCTTTTTAATATCCTCATCGGCTAGTTCCCGCAACTTACGGCTCACCATATCGCCCATCTTCCGGGCATCGATAAACAGCGTTTTTCCGGCTTGTTTCTTGCGTTTAGAGATAAACCAAAGCGAAACCGGAATCTGTGTGGTATAGAAAAGCTGTGTCGGCATGGCAATGATGCAATCCACAAGGTCAGCATTCACAATATTTTTGCGGATGTCACCTTCACCGCTAGACTGAGAGGAAGAGAACCATTTGCAAGCACCATACCCATGCGGCCGCCCGGTGCAAGATGATAAATCATGTGCTGAAGCCATGCAAAGTTCGCGTTGCTTGCAGGCGGCATACCATACTGCCAGCGCACATCATCTTTGAGCTGCTCTGCGCCCCAGTTCGACAGATTGAAAGGGGGATTCGCCATAATATAGTCTGCCCGCATGGTCGGGTGCTGGTCATCAAGGAATGTGTCTGCTGCATACTTGCCAAGGTCGGGTTCAATGCCACGAATGGCAAGGTTCATCTGTGCCAGTTTCCATGTGGTCGGGTTGGAATCCTGTCCATAAATCGAGATATCGTTGATATTTCCACTATGGTTCTCTACAAATTTTGCAGACTGAACAAACATACCACCACTGCCGCAGCAAGGGTCATACACTCGTCCCTTAAACGGTTGCAGCACTTCTACCAGCGTCCGCACAACGCAGGACGGCGTAAAGAACTCGCCGCCGCGCTTGCCTTCCTGTTCTGCAAACATCGACAGGCAGTATTCATAAGTGCGTCCCAGAATATCCTTTTCGCTGCCATGTTCAATCATTTTGATGTTCGTAAACAGGTCAACGACTTCGCCCAACCGACGTTTATCCAGTTCCGGACGCGCAAAATTCTTTGGCAGAATATCTTTTAGGCGCGCGTTTTCTTTTCGATAGCGCGCATTGCATCGTCAATTACCTGACCGATTTCCGGGTCATGTGCCTTTGCAGAAACATCGCTCCAACGCGCACCAGCAGGCACAAAGAAGATTCCCTCCGATGTGTACTCGTCACGATCTTCCTCAAAGCCATCACCGTCTGCAACCAGCTGATTGTACTTTTCTTCAAAACGATCCGAAATATATTTCAAGAAAATCAGACCAAGAACAACGCCCTTATACTCCGAAGCATCCATGTTGCCCCGAAGTACACAGGCCGCATTCCAAATCTGTTTTTCAAATCCAATGTCGGCGGTGTTTTTCTCTGCCATAGCTCAGTTACCTCCGTTTTGCTCAACAAATTCTGACTTGAGTATAACACAGATAGCTCGATTTTCCAATTTGTGCGCAAAATTTCTCTGCATATGCTTTTGTTTTTTGTCGGATAAGTCTTACTATCGCCACTTTACCGTAATAAATTTTCCAAAACCCTCTTGACGAATTTCACATACAGTGGTATTTTTCTTGTAAATCCCACCGTCTTTGTGGATTGGTTTGAAGCCACCCACAAAATGTGGTCGTGTTCATTTTGAACACTGCCTCACCGTGGATTATCCCTGAAAGATTTACCGCCCCGCAACACACCCGATTCATTTTGCCGCCGATTCACCCGACAAAATTTTTCGCCTGTCTTGCAGGGTGGTATTTTTCTTTACGGGAGTTGTACCTTGAAAATTTCATGAGCCGACCGAACGTGATACCGACTTTCCGTCAACGCCGCTGCACAAACAGAGGCAGGAACTTCGTTCGGAGCAAACGGTGACTCCCTTACATGAGCAGCACCACCTCTACTTATTTTTTGCGCCTTAACAATTCGGAAACAATTACCCGGAAACGATTTTGAGCGCAGCGGTAGGGCAAGAACCGTCCCGTGGCCACAAATTTTCAATTCTTGAAAATGTTCTATCCATCCGGGACTTCACTTCTACAATGCGTCTGCATTTCCGAAGTGATCTTGTTGGGGCGTGCCTGCCCCAAACCCTGCTCATAGTTCGCACCTGACGGTGCGAACAGCAACGGCGTGTCGTGCTTACATAACTTCACCGAGGAGTTATCGAACAGACAGGAGGTACAATGACCAACAGATGTCAACCGATTCCTAGCAATTCCCAGCACCACGACACGCCGAACAACAAAACGCACGTCATCAAGTTCCGTGTGACAGCGGAGGAAAAAGCGTCACTGGAACTCACTTGCAAACTCCTAAATCTCTCCCTCTCCACCTTCATCCGCCGCGCCATCCACAACGTCAAGATCGAGAAAACGGCCATCGTTGCAGGCGGCGGCGAAGAAACCCTGACCGCTGTTTCCACCCTGCTTGCCCAGTGCAGCAAGGTGGGCAGCAATCTCAACCAGCTTGCAAGGCACTTCAATTCCGGCGGTGCGGACACCGAGCAGATCCGGGCGAAAATCCTTGACGAACTTGCAGACCTGACCGCATTCCGGCTCAGCGCCGAGAAAGTTCTGGGTGAACTGTATGGCAACGCTCAAGCATATCGCCTCTAAAAACTTGGACTACACCGCCATCGAAGCGTACCTCGTTTACCAGCACGATGCGTTCACCGGGAAGCAACTTCTGGATGAACAGGGCAAGCCGAAGCTGCGGGATTCGTACCTGCTCGACACCCTTGAGTGTGGCGATTTCTCGTTTGCAACAGCTTGTCTGCTGGCAAACCGCAAGTATGGTAAGAATACCCAGCATGGTGATATCAAAAGCCACCAGTATATCATCAGCTTTGACCCCAGAGATGCAGCCGACAATGGGCTGACCATGGAAAAGGCACAGGCACTTGGCCTGAAATTCTGCGAAGAAAACTTTCCGGTCATCCTGCCATCGTCTGCACTCACCCGGATGGGCATAACCATTCGGGAAATATCCACGTCCACATCGTGATCGGCAGCATCCGAACACGAGAAGTGGAGCGCAAACCCTATATGCAGAAGCCCCGCGACTGGCTAGAGGGCATGAAGCACTCCAGCACAGCCCAGACCATGCGGCACTTGCGTGTCGAGGTCATGGAGCTGTGCGAGGGTGCCGGACTGTACCAGATCGATCTGCTCAACGGCTCGAAAGAGCGCGTGAGCGAAGCGGAGTATTGGGCGCGCAGGCGTGGTCAGCAGAAGCTCGACCTTGCAAACGCAGCCCTTGCCGCAGCTGGACAACAGCCCAAGCAGAAGAAGTTTGAAACCGTGAAGGTCGCTTGTCGGGGCGAGGCCCCTCCATTTGCTGCGCAAACCGCTCGGTCACTCAAAAGCCCCACTGGGGCTTTTGTTGCTTCGCAAACGCGAACCCTGCGGAAACAGATTTCTTCGGTGCTATACCGTGCTACCAGCTTTGAAGATTTCTCGGACAGGCTCTTGCAGCAGTACGGCATCACGGTCAAGGGAAGCCGTGGTCGGCTCAGCTATCTGCCTGCTGGCAGAACAAAGTTTATCCGGGCGAAACATCTCGGTGACAAGTTCGACAAGGCGGCAGTGCTTGCCACGTTGCAGGTAAATGCCGAGCGCAAACCCAAGGCACAGTTCAAGCAGGATACCATCGGGAAACTGATTGACATCCAGTCGAGGATGACCGAGGGCAAGGGCATCGGCTATAAGCGTTGGCTCACGAAACACAATCTCAAAGTTATAGCACAGACCGTGAAGCTTCTGCAGGAAAAGGGCTTGACCGACGAGGACGCCTTGAACCAGCGCATCGCCGAACTGGAAACCAAGTATCACGACTCGCTGGCGGTGGTGAAAGACCTCGAAGGTCGCATGAAATTCAACAAAGAGCTGCGCTATCATGTCGCAGTCTATGCCAGCACCAAGGGTATCGTACAGCAGTTCAATACTGCCAAGCGACCCGTAGCCTTTGAGGAACAGCATCGTGCAGAGCTGACAGCGTACCGGGCGGCAGCAGACTATTTCAAGGCAAACGACATCACCAAGCTGCCCAGCCCGAAAAAGCTGGAAGCCGAGTATGCGCAGCTGGCATCCGAAAAAGCGAAGTTCTACGAGCAGTACAAAGAAGCGAAAGAAGAACTGCTCAAACTGAAAACCGCAAAGCAGAATGTTGCGTCCTTTTTCCGGGAGGAAGAACAGACGCAGCAGGAGAGATAAAGGAGTGTGCGAATGATCAACTTGAAAATCGACCCGGAGTTTCAGTCCCAGATTCCCCCTCTGACCGATGATGAATTTAAGCAGCTTGAAGAAAACATCCTCAAAGAGGGCAAGCTGATTTCTCCTTTGATCGTGTGGAACAACACCCTTGTTGACGGACACAATCGTTATGCCATCCTCCAGAAACACCCGGAGATTTATTTTTCCACCATGCCGCTCCCCTTTGAAAGCCGGGAAGAAGTTCTCGCTTGGATCTGCAAAAACCAGTTGGGGCGGCGCAATCTGACCCCGGAGCAGAAGAAGTTCCTTATGGGTAAGCAGTATTCCTCTGAAAAGCGTACCGAGGCATTTCGCGGCAATCAGCATACTGCAAAGAAATCTGGCAGTGTTCAATCTGAACACAACCAGAAGCCTATGAAAACCTGTGAGCGCATCGCACAGGAAAATCACAGCAGTGCAAGTTCTGTCCGCCGTGCAGAATACTATGCGCACGGTGTTGACGTTGCGGATGAATTGTCTCCCGGTTTCCGTGATCGGTTCTTCCGCGAGGAACTGCACATTCCCGATTATCTTCTCGAAAATCTCGGCAAGGCCAAGCCCGAAGAACAGGCTGAAATTTTTGAGGAAATCAAGAATTATGTGCCGAAGCCGAAGAAGGTCAAGCCTAACAAGGTAACGGTGAAGCAGGCAGAGAAAGCCGCCAGCAACACCATTGATGAAAGCTATGATGTTCCCCAAAGTTTCTCGAACTGTACTACCGGCTCCACAATGCTGAATCTCTCATGCGAAAGAGTTGGGAAGCTACGTTCGACTTGAACCCGAAACTTCTTACGCATCCGGAACAGGTCAAAGTTCTTCGCTTTGCCTTGAAACCTCATCTTGAATTTTTGAAAACGCTGGACGAAGTTCTTGCAGAATCCAGCTGTGAATCCTCTAAAACGGCCTAACGACAGGCACTTGTAAGCCATCAACGAGCCACCAGCCGCAAGTGCAGGGCGGAAACTATCCGCGCCCTTGCGCCTGATATGAAATGGAACTTTGATTTTCTCGCCCGACTTTGCCACGGTGGGACGATCAAAGGAGCGTGCGTTTGAACAAAAAGAAAAAGTCCACAAACATTTCCCCTTATCCAGATGAAGTCATCGACCGTCTGGCACGGGCATTCTACCCGGCAATCCTTGCCTGCTGGAACAGTGAGGAAGGCCAGAGGGAGTTTGCCGCATGGAAGGCAGAGCAGGCTCATCACACCACCAGCAAAGAGAAACAGAGCGTTCCCGACGGGGAACGCCCTGCTACATATCGCTGTTGTCTGTGGCTTTTGGCAGGGTGCGTCCGGGTGGGCGCACCCTGTTTTTCTGTATAAAAAGATTTGTTAGTTTGGCTTGAACTCAACTCTACTAAAAGAACCCGACATAGCCGGATCAAGCGTATGCTGTTTCAATCCCATCAAATCCTCAAATGTTTTTTGTTGTGCCGTAAAACAGTTTTCGTTCAGATATTTCAGCAAATTTCCTTTTTCTATAATTCCATTGTCATCCAGAATCTTTACAGACACCGAAAAGAGATGCCGTGGGAACTTCAACCATATCTCCCGGTTCAAATGTTCGCCATCCACGACTTCCAAGCTGTCTAAACAAATATTGATATTGACTTGGAGATAGTACCTCCAACATATATGCTCTACGAATCATCATCGCAATTGAGACATGCCATTTTTCTTTTAATCTTAAATATTCATTTAAAACCGTTGGATATTGAAGATCTTTCAAGAATGCTTCTTTTGGCAGCAAAAATGCAGATGCAAATTGATTTGCGTCTGATTCATTGCTCCGATACTCGGCATCTGCTTGCGATTTCACATCTGAAACAATATGACCGAGTATCCAGTGTCCTAGTTCGTGAGCCAACGTAAAGTTCAATCTTGCAGGTGTTGTTTTATCTGTATTATATGTTGTGAAATAGAACCTCTTGCTTTCTCCATTATTGGCAAGGACCGGAATGTGACTGATTGCGTCCAAATGCCCTACGTTTTCCGAGAAAGAAGTTACCACAATTCCAAGATTTTGTAACAGATAACTCATATTACGAATGGGCCTATCCGATAAGTCCAATTTTTCCCGAATTTTTTTTGCGATTAGTTCCATGTCAGAACACTCTGCTACAGATTTCATACAATCAATCAATTGTTCGGTTGATGGATATTCAATATATTCTGCAAAAAAGTCATAAATATATGATTTCAATACATCAATGTTTGTTTGCCGTAGTTTTACGGCTCTTGTCGTGGTTGTAGTTGCTCTACAATATGCAACTCCGGGACTAAAATTATCGCTGCTACCTTCAAAGAAAAATTTCGGTGGAAATTTCAATTCTTGCGAAATTGCTAATACTTTATCGGCACTTGGTTTGATTAAACCATTTTCATACTGAGAGACAGTTTGCTTTGTCACCCTATCTTTTCTGCTAGCTTAGGACTGGAAATATTTTGGATTTCACGAGCTAATGTCAGCCGCATTCCATTAAACTCGGATGTAACAATGGCACCCATTTTTTACCCATCTTTCCGTACAAATTTTTTCCGCGGTTTGAATTCCGGAATACTGTCGATTTGAACGCCATACTCATTACCAGTTTCTTCCTTAAACTTAGTAATTTCATCTTCCGGAACAGCTTCTTTCCAATTCATCGGAATTGCAGAATCCAAATTCATTTCATCAACGATGCAACCATTTGCATTCAAAATTTCCAATGTACAGCTTCTGATCAATTGAGCTAAATCCAAGCGGTACGTTAAAATTCCAAATCTCAAGACTTCACCGTCTACTGCTTGCTCCAATTCATCGAAGGGCTTTTCGGCTTTTGCTGCACAGCTTTATCTTGTCCAAACAGTGACATCTGCTCATACTGGGGAACCATTTCATTCAAATCTTGATTAGCCGGAAGTCCCGAAAAAACGTAATGCATCTCACCATTCTGCAATTTGACAAGTCTATTGCGGAAATTTTCTTGGCGAAGAATCAAAATGGCTGTTTTGCTGTGAGGATCATATGCCACAGCATACTTCCAGCTTCCAGAGACCATCAAAACCACACGATATCCTGCCTTTGTTAAATGTTCATGTTCATTTTGAAAGATATGTGCCCAGCCGTGCTGTCCTTTTCCGTTAGAATACATCAAATCGGCATAGACACCTTCATTTTCTTCCATGCCATGGTAGATGCTTTCAACAATCAGTTTTGCCATTGCCATTGCGGAATCTTCAAAAATGCTTTTTCATGTGAACCTCCTTCACAGATGAAATTATAAGCGGTGGAATTTTCTTATACTTCATATTTTACATAAATTTTATAAAAAGTCAAGTGACCGAATGACGTTTTATTCATTCAAATACAAAAGCGCAGCACCTCCCAAAAGTACTGCGCTTTTGTATAATTTGAGCTACCAGTTAGTCCTCCAACCCACAGCTCCCGGTCACATTCTTCAAATATTCCTCTGGGTCACCATTCAGGATCAAATCGGCATAGCCCAGTGGGTCATTGTAGATGAGATAATCCAGTTCTGACCTCTGCGCCATGGTCACATTCAGCGCATCCTCGACCCCGGTGCAATTGATGGAAATTTTTCTTCCATCCCGGAGCAGCAGCTCCACGCAGCCGGTGTCCATGTTGAAATGGCAAGCTCTTGCATCGTACTTCATGTTCGTATCCTCCTGAAATCATGTTGTGGTTTATATCGGTCAATCTATGATTTCGGATTTCATCTTCCACGGACACCCATATTGAGTTTTCCGAAGAAAACAAATAATCCGAACCCATCTCCTATCGGAAACAAGTTCGGATTATTTTTGTTTGGTCCGAGTGGCGAGAATCGAACTCACGGCCTCTTGAACCCCATTCAAGCGCGCTACCAAAACTGCGCTACACCCGGATATCTGCAAGCGGTTATCGCTCACAGCTCAATTAGTATACTTGATTCAGGGTGTTTTGTCAAGCTTTTTCTGCCAAGTTTTTTCAAATAAATTTTCAAAAATCCGGCTCGTTTTCCTGCAGCGGCTGATTCCTTGCGGGAAACATTTCAAATTCAACAGTGGCAAGTGCAATTGCAAACACACTCTCGGCACCGGCTGCCAGCAGCGCTTGTGTGCAGGCTGCTGCCGTGGCACCGGTAGTGATCACATCGTCTACCAAAAGCACCTTTCTGCCCTCCACAAGTTCCGTGTCCGTCACCCGGAAGGCACCCGCCACATTGGCAAGGCGCTGCTCAAAGGGCAGGCCCGCCTGATGCCGCTTTGCACGAGTGCGGCCCAGTGCTTTCGGGTACAGCGGTATCCCCAGTGCGCGGGCCAGCGGCACCGCCATGAGCTGCGGCACATTGTAGCCGCGCGCTCTGCCGGATGCCGGTACGGGAACGATGCAGTCGTACCCAAGGGACATGCCTTCCACAAGCTCCGGCACCGGTTCTGCACCGGCCATATGCATCTCGCTGCCAAAGGCCAGCTTTGCCAGCCAGAGGCCCAGCTCCACCGCCGCCCACGGTGCAGCATGGTATTTTGTATGCAGGATGCCGCGCCGCACACAGCCCTCATACCGGAACGGTGCTGCTGCACCGGTCAGTTCCCCTAAATAATGCTGAGAAGCGTCCAGCCGCATTCCCGGCTTCCTGCGCAGCTCTTCCAGCTCCGCGGCACAATCCGGGCAGATGGGCACACTGCCCAGCACCCGATCACAAAACGGGCAGCGGCGTGGGTACACCAACTGCCTTGCCCCGCGCAGAATGCGGCGCGGGACGCTGTAATAATCCATCAGTCCTTTTGACGGCCACGATCACGCACGCGCTTGCCCGCAGCACAGCCAAAGTTATCGTACCAGCCGGTCAGGTAGTAGCCCTCCGAGTTGACCTCGGTCAGCTTGGTGGCGTAGTACTGACCCTTGTACCACAGATACACCTGTGCGTCGTCCGCCATCTCAAAGCGGGTGCCGTTGCTCATGACCGACGCTGCACCCACCTGATCGATCTTCATGGGCATGAGCTGGACCATCGTCCGCACGCTGCCGGTCGTCTCTCTGCGGGCTGCAACACCACCTACCAGCACCGGATATTTGACGTTGGTGGTGAAAGCTACCTGCGAACCATTGACATAGCACACATAGGTAGCACCGCCGCCAATATAGCGGAAGATGGACGCATACGGTTCGCCTACAAGGCGCCCACCTGCCGCAGACCAAGGCTGAGCAGGCTATCCGTGTTGGCTGTGATCTTCTGCCACAGAGTGGAGAGGATGTCGCCGTTGATCACACCCACAGCACTTCGCTGGTGGTGGGCACCAGAACATCCTTCAGGTCGTCCACGATCTTATCCTGCGTATCCGTGCTGTCGCTCTTTCCGGTGGAAATGATCTTGGCCAGCGTCTGCAGTTCCGAGTAGTTGACTGCCACATTCTTGATATCATCCAGCACGCCGTAGGTCCACAGGTCGCCGGTGACATCATTCAGGATCAGGCGGTCGATCTCGCCCTTCTCATTCAGCGTATAGTAGCGGACGTTCAGAAGATTCAGGTCTGTTCCCGCTAGGCGGCTGGGACGAACCGTCCCAGCCACACCCTCCGCAGTTGTATCCAGAATCTGTACATCGTCGGCAAGGGCATAGCTGCCCAGTGCCGTTGCATCTGCATTGACCTTGCCGGTAACGGCCTTGTTCTCGATGCCGCTCACGGACTCGCCTTCCGGCGTTACACGGATCTCTACCAGCCAGCCCTTGGGGTAGTTCAGGCTTTTGTCCACATTCACAGTGCGCTGAACACCATCGGTGCACATGACAGCCACACGCTGCAGCACATCCGCGCCGTTATCTTCCACAAGGCTGCGGGCTGCGCCCTGCACCACGCCGTAGAACACCTCGTCGGCCTCTGCGCCGGTAATAACATCCGCCGCCTCATTGTTCATGCCCAGCAGCAGAGTGACCACTTCGCCCACGCCGCCGCCGTTCAGGCTGGACACCTTGGAAGCCACTGCTGTGCTGCCCAGCTGATAGCTGGTGCCCGCCACGGTAACGGCCGTGGGTGCGCTGGCGCTGGGCGAAACGGCAGTGATGCGGCCTGCTGCTTTGCGGGTGTAGATCCATACAGTCTGCAGACTTTCGCTGTAATAATACACATCGTAGCGGTTCAGCTCTGCAGAAGCCGAGACCTTATCGTTGCGGTAGATGCTCACCGGCGTAAAAGGCAGCTGGGTGCCTTCCGCTGCCACAAAGGGTCCCTTCAGGCTCTTGAGCATTACCGTGGAGGTGTCCACCTGACCGTTCGAAACCGTAAAGCCCAGGCTGGTACCATAGGCGCTGCCAGAGGCGGTGTTTGCCGTGAGGGTGTTATACAGCAGCAAAGCACAGTCCTCATAGTTCATGGCCTCGCTCTGGCTGCGGTTCAGCTGGTTACGCAGGCCCAGTTCCTGCGCCTTGTTCAGCTGTGCCGTCGGGAACACGCCGTTGAGGTCGGTCATTTTATAGCCCAGCAGCTTGAGCGCTGCGGTGCAGGCTTCTTCCAGCGTGACCACATTATCCGGGCGGAATGTACCATCAGTATAGCCGTTCATCCAGCCCTGCTGCACCGCAATGCGCACATAGGGTGCCCACTGAGAGCTGCCGGGCACATCCTTATACAGTGTGCCCAGATTGCCCTGCTGGCTGGCGCTTTCGCGGTAGGCCGAAAAGGAGACCAGCATCTTGGCAAATGCACCGCGGGTGACGGCAGCATCCAGACTGCCGGTCTGGCTGGTATCCATAGCGCCCAGTGTAATGGCCGTCTGGATGGCCGAGTTGTTCAGGCTGGCCGCCGATGCCGGAAGCACCAGCACGGACACAGCCAGGCATGCTGCAAGCAGACATGCGAAAAGACGTTTTTTCATAGGTATATTCCCCTTCCTTGGTGTTTTGCAGTCCGGCGCAACGCCGGCAGAGAAGAGTTCAGTCATAGCGCAATGCTTCAATGGGGTTGAGCCGCGCTGCGCGCTTTGCGGGCAGGTAGCCGAACAGCACGCCAATCCCCACCGAGATGCCAAAGGCCACTGCGATGGAATTGAAGGACGGGCTGACCGTGACCGTTGTGCCGCTGGTGAACATGGGCAGCACCTTGTTTGCTCCCATGGATACGATGTAGCCCAGTGCAATGCCCAGTGCGCCGCCGAGGGCCGAGGTGGTGGCTGCTTCCACCACGAACTGCGACAGAATGGTGCGTTCCTTGGCACCCAGTGCCTTGCGAATGCCGATCTCGCGGGTGCGCTCAGTCACCGACACCAACATGATGTTCATGATGCCAATGCCGCCCACCAGCAGCGAAATGCTGGCAATGCCGGTCAGGATCACAATGACCATGTTGATCATGTTGTTCATTTCCTCCAGCCACTCGCTGGCGCTGTAGACATAGTAGCCGTTATCCGAGCCAAGCAGGCGCTGCAGTTCGCTTTCCACCGCAGACTTTGCTTCGTTGGCGCGGCTCTCATCCTCCATGACCGCGGCATAGTTGTTCACCGTGCTCTGGCTGGAAAGGCGCATGGCCGTGGTATAGGGCAGGTAAACGCAGTCGTCATCGCTGCCCTGCTGCATGTCCGGATCGCTGACTTTGGCCGCCAGCACGCCCACGATGCTGAACTTGTTGGCACCGATCTTGAGCGTCTGGCCAAGGCCGTTGCCACCAAAGGCCACACGGTTGAGGTAATCGCCGATGACACACACATGCTTGTTATCCTTCATATCCATGTACTGCAGGCCGCGTCCCTGCGCGATCTGGTAATTTTTCATGGCGGAATAGTTCTCGTCCACGCCGCTGATGTTGGACCAGCGGTAGCTGGTAGTGCCGATCTTCAGCGTGCCGCTGCCGCTGAAATCGATCTGCGGCGAAATGGACTGGATCAGCTCCGGGTACTCCGTGGGCAGCTTGTACATTTCCTCCACCGAAACGGTGCGGGAGCCGTTGCCCCACACCTGCACCGAAAGGGTGTTGGTACCCAGTGCCGAAAAGCTGTCGCGCATGCTTTTGGTCATGCCGTTGCCCAAGCCCACGATGACGATGACTGCCATAACGCCGATGATGATGCCCAGCATGGTAAGGAAGGTGCGCAGTTTGTTGCTCCACACGTTCTGGATGGCCTGACGGAAGGTTTCAATAATCATGCTTTCTCCTCCTCATCCGGCGTTTCCGGCAGCAGCGTGGGCTGCACCACGGCTTCCGGTGCATGGGCATCGCCATCGTAGACCACCCGCCCGTCCTCCAGACGGATGATGCGGTCTGCCTGCACCGCAATGGAATTATCGTGGGTGATGAGCACCACGGTGTGGCCCTCATCGTGCATCTGCTGCAGCATTCCCAGCACTTCGCGGCCGGTGTGGCTGTCCAGTGCGCCGGTAGGCTCGTCGGCCAGAATGACCGCCGGGTTCCGCACCAGTGCCCGAGCGATGGAAACACGTTGCTGCTGGCCACCGGAAAGCTGGTTGGGGCGGTTCCTGAGCTTATCGCCCAGACCCACCTGCTCCAGCACCTCTTTGGCCCGGGCGTGGCGCTCGGCGCGGCCGATGCCCGCATACACCAGCGGCACCTCCACGTTCTCCATCAGGTTGAGCCTTGGCAAAGGTTGTACTGCTGGAAGATGAAACCCAGCATCCGTTGCGGACGGATGCCAGCTCGTTGCGGCTCATCCGGCCAACGTCTTTTCCGTTCAGGCGGTAGGTGCCGTGGGTGGGCACATCCAGACATCCGATGATGTTCATGCAGGTGGATTTGCCGGAGCCGGACTGGCCCACGATGGCCACGAACTCGCCTTTTTCGATTTTCATGGTGATGTGGTCTGCAGCCTTTACCGTGGTGTCACCCATCTGGTAATACTTGCACCTCATCAAACTCGATCAGAGCGCTCATGCATTCCTCCTGTGTCAGCCCAGATAGACCACGCCGTCTGCCTGAGACGGATTCACGTCATCCCCTGCGGAGCCCTGCTTTTCCTCGGCTTCCACAGGCTCTTCCGCCGGTACGGTCCCGTTTTCCGGTTCTGCTTCATCGACCATGCTGTTCGCAGCATCGGCGCCTTCCTCGCCCTCGGTGCCCTCTGCATCCGCCTCGTAATAGCCGCCGTCGTCATAGTACGTATCGGTACTTGCTGCGGCAGAGTCGTAGGCCACCGTGTCATTGCCGGTCAGCCCGCTGACGATCTGGGTGTAGTTGTCATCGCTGACGCCGGTCTTGACCGGCACATACACATAGCCGTCCGGCGCGATCATGCCCGGGTCTGCGTTGACTGCGCTGGGGAGTCCTGCGTGACCAGCACATAGCCGCCGCGCACGATGGCAGCGTTGGGCACGGTAAGGGTATTCTTTGCCTGTGCCACCACGATCTCAGCATTGGCGTTCATGCCCGGGCGCAGGCCATCGGTCTCATCAATGCGCACCTTGACCGGGTAGGTGGTGGTGCCGCCGTTGGAGGTACCCTTCATGGAAACACGGGTCACAACGCCGGTATAGGTCTTGTCCGGCACGGCATCCGCCGTGACCTGCACGCTCTGACCCACCGACAGGCTGCTGACCTGCAGCTCGTCCACGTTCAGGGTCATCTCCAGATAGCTCAGGTCAAAGATCGTGCACAGGTCCGAGCCGGCGGACAGCGCGTCCCCGGCCTTGGCACTCTTTTCAATAATGGTGCCGCTGATGGGCGAGGTGATGGTGTAGTTGTTCATGGCCTCCTGCAGATTGTCCATGTTCAGCTCGGCGCTGCGCAGGCTCTCGGCGGCAGACTGGATAGCCTCGGTCAGGTCCTCGCCGCTGATCTGCAGCACGATATCGTCCTTGTTCACGGCTCCGCCTTCCGGCACATTGATGGCCGTCACGGTACCGGCGGCAAGGGCAGTCAGGGTGCGCTCCGCCTGATACTCAAAGCACTTGGCGGCAATGCAGTTCACGCCATTGATGGTTGCCGTTGCTGCCTGCGCAGTGGTCAGGCCGCCTGCATTGCGCACAGCAATGGTCACGGTGCGGGTGAGCAGGTTGCCGGTGCTCAGGGCATCGGTGCCGGTCACAGCGGTCACGGTGCCGGTCAGCATTTCAAAGGTGCCGTCCAGCGTCACCTCTGCGCTCTGGCCCACCGAGAAGGTGGCGGCATCTGCTGCCGGGAACTCCAGCCGCAGCACCATTTTGGAGCTGTCACGGATGACCGCCACTTCCTGACCGCTGGTCACTTCGTCGCCCTTGGCCACCTTGAGGGCACTCACAACACCTGCCACCTCGGCGCGGACATACTGGCGGTCTGCCGTCTTGTCGTAGCTGCGCTGTGCCTGCTGCAGAGCAATGGACGCCTGCTCTGCCTTGGTGGTGGCATCGGAGGAGTCCACCGTGTACAGCACGGTGCCTTCCTCCACGATGTCCCCTTCCTCAAAGCTGCTGGTCAACACCTTGCCCGCTACCAGCGACTTAACATTATACGTATTGGCAGGGTTCAGAGTGCCGGTTCCGCTGAGGGTGTTGGACACATCCCGCTTGGACGGCGAGACCTGCACATAGTTGATGTCCTTATTGGCGTTCTGCGCCTTGTCCGGGCGCAGGATGAACCATCCGCCCAGCACGGCCACGCACACCACCGGCACCATCCATTTCCAGTTCTTGCGGAAAAAGGCTGCTGCTTTGCCGCCCTTCGCTGCGGGCTTTGCCTCACCCGCAGCCGTCTGCTGTACCGCAGCATCCTGCTTCTTTTTAAAGATCATGCTTGCTGTTTCCTCCTGTATCTTTCAGGGCATGCCCTGGTTTCGGTATCGGGCGCAGGCTTTGCAAAAGCGCGCGATAAAGAGTTTATTGTTAGTTTATCGCATTTTCGTCTATTACACAAGCGTCTAAATTTTGTTTTGACGCATTTGTGTCAAAGTTTTACCCAACTTTCACACCATGCCCTCTTTTGCCTTCCAGACAAAACAAAAGAGACAGTGCCCCGCTCTTGCAGGGTACTGCCTCTTTTTTGAAGCACGATCTTTATTCAGCTGTAGTTTCCACTACCACATACACCCCGGCAGGGACGCATGCAGCCCATGCGCCGTCCTTGTCCAGCCAGCCGAATTGCTCGCACACATGGTCCGGGCACTGACTGTCCAAGAACGCGATGGCACCATCCTTTACCTGCAGATGCACGACATAATTGCCCACATCATACAGGTAATCGTGGTCTGTATCCAGCGGCAAGTCTCGGTGATGCCATCGCCAAAATCGACGGTGGCCTGCAGGCCGCTGCCCTTGCTGCTGTGTGCTGCGCGCACGCCGAAATACAGTGCTGCTGCCAGCACAAGGATCACTGCAGCAAAGATCAGGTTCTTCATCCATGGCTTCAGGCCTTTGGAGCCGGAAGCGTTTTCAGGTGCTTTGCGGGTACTCATGCAGCGTAGTCGCTGGCAGCCTTACCTGCAATGCGGCCAAACACGGTGAAGTCTGCAACAGCGTTGCCGCCCAGACGGTTTGCACCGTGCACACCGCCAGTGACCTCACCTGCTGCAAACAGGTCGGGGATCACAGTGCCGTCCTCCTTGAGGACTTCGGTGTTGGTGTTGATGGTCAGGCCGCCCATGGTGTGGTGCACACCAGCAGTGACCTTGATTGCATAGTACGGAGCAGTATCCAGCGGGTTTGCAAAGCTGGTGCGGCCAAAGTCGGGGTCATTCTTGGCCTCAACATAGCCGTTCCAAGTCTTCATGGTCTCGGCAAAAGCAGCCTCATCAACGCCCATTGCCTTGCCCAGCTCCTCGTAGGTCTCGCCGGTCACGGTGTAGCCCTTCTTGATGTAGCCCTGGATGACGCTGGAAGCATCGACCATAGCCTGGTCCACCACCAGCCAGCTGTAGCTGCCGGTCTGAGCGATCTCAGCAGCAGAGACCACGTCACGGGTGCCCACTTCGTCGATGAAGCGCTTGCCCTCGGCGTTGATCAGCACAGCGCCGTCGCCGCGCAGACCCTCGGTGATCAGGGCAGCGGTGTTGGCCTCAACGGTGGGGTGGATCTGGATCTGGTCCATATCCACGGTGTCAGCACCGATGGCGGTGGCCATCTCAATGCCCTGACCCTGAGCGCCGGCAGCGTTGGTGGTCATGAAGCCCTTCAGCTCAGGCTTGTACTCGACAACCATGTCCAGATTTGCGCCGAAGCCGCCGGTGGCGAGCACCACGGCCTTGGCGTTCACAGTGACGGTCTCGCCGGTAGAACCGGTGGCCTTGATGCCCACAGCAGCGCCGCTCGCATCGGTCAGGATCTCGTTGGCGGTGGTGTTCAGCAGGATCTGAACGCCAGCCTTCTCACAGTTCTCCTCCAGCAGGGGGATCATGTAGGAACCGACAGAAACGGTCTTGCCCTCTGCGTCCACAGGGCGATGGATGCGCTTGACGGATGCACCGCCAAAGCTGGAAACGCTGTGCAGGGTGATGCCGTGCTCGTCCAGCCAGTCGATGGCATCAGCAGAGTTGGAGCACAGGGTCTCCACCAGAGCAGGGTCGTTGACGCCCTTGCCGCCGATCATGGTGTCCAGCTCCATCAGCTCAACAGAGTCGAAGTAGCCGGTGGGGTTCTTCTGGTACTCTGCCCACTGCTCAGAGACGGTCTTTGCCAGAGCGGTGATGGTCTCGTTGTCAGCGTACTTTTCAGCAGCGGTCTTCAGGGTCTTTTCGACACCGGCAGACTCGCCGAACTCGTTCTCATCCTGATACACGGTCTTGCCGGCGTTCATGCCGCCGGTAGCGCGCACAGAGTTGCCGCCCACCATGGCCTGGCTCTCCACGATCACAACGCTCTTGCCCTCGGCAGCAGCGGTGATGGCAGCGGTCATGCCTGCGCCGCCTGCACCCACGATGACAACGTCAGCGTCAACGGTGGAATCCTCGGCCTTGGTCTCGTCGGCCTTGACCTCGATCTTATAGTCGTCAGCGTTCAGGCCGGCGGCAGTCAGGGCAGCGGCTGCTGCCTCCTTGATGGCGTTGGAGGTGATGGTCGCGGTGGACACGCCGTCCACGGCGATGCTGCCGGTCTCAGCGATCTGAGCGGGCAGCTGCTCCAGTGCCAGCGTACCGATGCCGGGGGTCTCGTCCTTACCCTCAGCGGTGCAGCCGGTGATCTTGCCGTCTTCCAGCGTCAGGGTAACGGTAACGTCGCCGCCCATGCCCTTGGCAGTGCCGGTGAAATCGCCGGACACGCCGCCTGCGGTGGAAGCGGACTTGCTGCCGCAGCCGTAGCCAGCAGACTGACACCCACAACAACCGCCATGGCCAGCGCAGCCACGCTCTTGCGGATCTGATTCTTTTTCATTGTTTCTTCCTTCTCATATTCGGGTTGCTTGTGTTCGGACATCTATCAGCAAAAGGAGCTGCTCATTCGGAAAGCAGCTTCCCCCTCGCTGAAACTTAGGAAAAACTCAGGCGTTAGCCTGGGCTGCAGCCACAGCACATGCGACGGTGGCGCCGACCATGGGGTTGTTGCCCATGCCGATCAGACCCATCATCTCAACGTGTGCGGGCACGGAGGAAGAACCTGCAAACTGAGCATCGCCGACCCAGAGAGTCGGTCAGGCCGTAGCTTGCGGGGCCTGCGGCCACGTTATCGGGATGCAGGGTACGGCCCGTGCCGCCGCCGGAAGCGACGGAGAAGTACTTCTTGCCGTTCTCGATGGCCCACTTCTTGTAGGTGCCAGCAACCAGGTGCTGGAAGCGGACGGGGTTGGTGGAGTTGCCGGTGATGGAGCACTGAACGTCCTCCTTCTTCATGATGGCAACGCCTTCCATAACGTCGTTTGCACCGTAGCACTTGACGGCTGCGCGCTCGCCCTCAGAGAAGGGGATCTCCTTGACGACGGTCAGGGTCTGAGTGGGGATGTCGTACTCAGTCTGAACATAGGTGAAGCCGTTGATACGGGAAATGATGTAAGCTGCATCCTTGCCCAGGCCGTTCAGGATGACACGCAGGGGGGTCTTGCGGACCTTGTTTGCAGTGCGGGCGATGCCGATAGCACCCTCAGCAGCTGCAAAGGACTCGTGGCCTGCCAGGAAAGCGAAGCAGGTGGTGTCCTCGCTCAGCAGACGAGCGCCCAGATTGCCGTGGCCCAGACCGACCTGACGCTGCTCAGCGACAGAGCCGGGGATGGTGAAGGCTTCCAGACCTTCGCCGATGGCAGCAGCACACTCGGCAGCATCGGTCAGGCCGCGCTTGACGGCGATAGCGGTGCCCAGGGTGTATGCCCAGACAGCGTTATCAAAGCAGATGGGCTGAACGCCGCGCACGATCTTGTCGCAGTCGATGCCCTTAGCGAGGAGCATCTCGTTGCAAGCGTCCAGAGACTCCAGGCCGTTAGCCTTCAGGCATGCCTCGATTTTCGGCATGCGGCGATCCATAGATTCAAAAGTTGCCATGAGTTGTTCCTCCTCTCTTATTCCTCACGCGGGTCAATGTACTTCACAGCACCCTGCTCCTTGCTGAAGCGGCCGTAAGTACCCACGTTCTTCTCATAAGCCTCGTTGGGGGTCTTGCCGTGACGGATATCCTCCATCATCTTGCCCAGCTTGACGAACTGATAGCCGATGACCTCATCGTTGGCATCCACAGCCAGCTTGTTGATATAGCCCTCGGTCAGCTCCAGATAACGGACGCCCTTCTCCTTGGTGGAGAAGATGGTGCCGGTCATGGAGCGCAGGCCCTTGCCCAGGTCGTCCAGACCTGCGCCGATGGGCAGACCGTCCTCAGAGAAAGCGGTCTGGCTGCGGCCGTAGACGATCTGCAGGAACAGCTCGCGCATAGCCACGTTGATGGCGTCGCACACCAGGTCGGTGTTCAGAGCTTCCAGAATGGTCTTGCCGGGCAGGATCTCGCCTGCCATAGCAGCAGAGTGGGTCATACCGGAGCAGCCGATGGTCTCCACCAGAGCCTCCTCGATGACACCGTTTTTGATGTTCAGGGACAGCTTGCAGGTGCCCTGCTGAGGTGCGCACCAGCCCACACCGTGGGTGTAGCCGCTGATGTCCTTGATCTCATAGGCCTTGACCCATGCGCCCTCTTCGGGGATGGGAGCCGGACCATGCTTAGGACCTTTGGTGATCGGGCACATATTCTGTACTTGCTGCGAATGGGTCATAATCATACTCTCCTTTTGACAAATGTTGCTTTGCAGCACAAAGCCGCCGCCGCGCCCTGCCGGCACAGCCGCTGCCCTTTGCTGCTTGCATCTGACCGGGCGCGCCGCTCTCTTTCAGCGCCTTAACCGGTACTACCACGCATGATTTTATTATAGAGAAAGCTGACGGATTTTGCAATACATTTCCGGTAAAAAACATCAAAACTATTTGCAGTTGTCTGCCGCTAACTGTCAATTCGGATGCTTTTGTCATTTCATTCGTCAAGTTTTTGTCAACTATGTCAAGAGGGCAAATTTCACGCTCCTGTGTCCTGCCTGCGCGGTGTCTGCCCGGCAGGCTTCAGTACCCACATGGCTGCAAAGCCCGCCGCTGCGCCGCCCACGGCAAGCCAGTGCCGCCCGGCTTCCAACCCCCAGAGATTTGCTGCAAACGGAAAGGCCAGACTGCCCACGCTCTGCCCCAGTGCCAGAAAACCGTAGTTCACCCCTGCGTGCGGCAGGCCGAACAGATCGGTGGAAAGGGCGGGCAGCACTGCTGCAAGGCCGGAATAGCAGAAGGTAAGCCCCGCATAACAGGCGATCACCCACCAGCCCTGCGCAAACGCAAACCCTGCCGAAAGCCCCAGCGACACTGCAAACAGCAGCAGATCGGTGGGCCTGCGGCCAATTTTATCGCTGAGCATGGGCATCAGCAGGCGGCCCGCCGCACTGCCCACGCTGCCCAGCACCACGCTCCACAGAGCAGCGCTTTCGTCCAGCCCCCGCTCCACGCCCAGCTTCAGGATGATGGGGCTGAACAGAAGCACCGCCGGGGTGGAAAAACACACCGCACCTGCGCACAGCCAGTACTGCTTTGTTTTCAGCATCTGCCACGGGGAAAGGTCGATCTCATTTTTGCCGCTCCCCTGCTGGTTTTGTCTGCTTTCCGGCGGGTCCTGCAAAAGCAGGCTGCCCGCAAGGCAGACGGGCAGCGTGACGGCTCCCAGCGCCCAGAACGCGCCCCGGATGCCCTGCACGATCCCAAAGCCGCTGACCGCCGTGCGCACGAACACGGTGAGGAACGCACCGGAAAGGCCCACCGCCCCGCCGATCACGCCGGTGGCAAGGCCCTTGCGCCCGGCATACCACTTCTGTGCGCAGGACTGGATGGATGGGTACAGAAACGCCGTGCCCAGCCCCGCCGGGATGCTGAATGCCAGAAAAAAGCTGACCGCACTGCCGCCCGGCAGCATGGCCGCTGCAAAATCCGCCGCACAGCAGCGCTGTTCCCCACAGAGCCGCACACCGCGGGCCTCGGCTGTCCTGCAGAAAGCCGCCGAGGACGCACCCCACGCCGAACGCCGCAATGAGGATGCCGAAGGCATAGCCTGCCCCCTGCTCGCTCAGGCCGTACTCGTCCATGACCGGCTGCTGGAATACGCCCCACGCCGCCGGGATGCCCGTGAGCACCTGAATGGCTGCGCCCGCCGCAAGGATGGTCCACGGATGTTTTGCCGTAAATTGCTGTTTCATCGTCTGTCCTCCGAATGGTTTTTCCTTTACAGTGTGCCCATTTCAATTGACAAAACGGCAGATTTCTTTATAATGAATAAGGTAAAAGCATTTACATTGATTTATATAGAGAGGAACCATCTTATGAAAACACAGGCATTGAAGGGCATGCGCGACCTGCTGCCCGCAGAGCAGACCCTGCGCGATTACATTCAGGGCAAAATTCTGGAGACCTACCGCGCGTCCGGCTTCGAGCGCATTTCCACCCCCATGCTGGAGGATATGGAAAATCTGGACAAGTCCGACGGCGGCGACAACCTGAACCTGATCTTCAAGGTGCTCAAGCGCGGTGATAAGCTCACCGCTGCCCTGAATACCGGCGACCCCAAGCAGCTTTCCGATATGGGCCTGCGCTATGACCTGACCCTGCCGCTGAGCCGCTACTATGCCGCCAACAAGGATAAGCTGCCCAGCCCCTTCAAGGTGATCCAGACCGACCGCGTCTTCCGCGCCGAGCGCCCGCAGAAGGGCCGTCTGCGCGAGTTCGTACAGTGCGATATCGACATTCTGGGCGATTCTTCCCCCAATGCCGAGGTGGAACTGATCGACGTGACCACCCGTGCCCTGCTGAACATCGGCTTCACCGGCTTCACCGTCAACATCAATGACCGCCGCATCCTGCGCGGGATGCTGGAGAGCATGGGTTTTTCCGCTGATACGCTGGATTCCGTCTGCATCACCTTTGATAAGATGGACAAGATCGGTGCCGATGGTGTGAAGGCTGAGCTGACCGAAAAGCAGCTGCCGGAAAATGCCATCAACGCACTGGCCGACTTCATTGCCGTAGGCGAAGTCACGCTGGATGCCGTGGCTGCCCGCTGCGCAGACCCCGCCATTGCCGACGACCTCAAGTATGTCCTTGCTACCGCCAACGCCATGGCTGCAGGCCGCTATCAGGTAGCCTACTGCCCCAGTCTGGTGCGCGGTCAGGGCTACTACACCGGCATGGTGTTTGAGATCACCTGCCCGCAGTTCAGCGGTGCCGTGGCCAGCGGCGGCGGCCGCTACGACAACATGGTGGGCAAATTCCTGGGCACTCAGGTGCCCGCCGTGGGCTTCTCCATCGGCTTCGAGCGGGTGTGTGGCATCCTGCTGGAGCAGGGCTACCAGATCCCCGGCGCAAAGCAGAAGATCGCCCTGCTGTACGGCAAGGATGCCGACTTCACCGCCGTTCTTGCCAAGGCTGCAGACCTGCGCAGCAGCTACAATGTCACCGTTCTGCAGCAGGCCAAGAAGCTGGGCAAACAGTTGGGCCAGCTGGAAGCTTCCGGTTTTTCCGGTGCCGCCTTTATGGATAAGGATGAGATCAAAATTTTTGCGCAGCAGTAAATAATTGCACACAAAGCCCCTTTACTTTTGATATGCTACCCCTAGAATAGACAGAGTAAAAACAAAACTCTGAGTACTCTTGGGGTATTTTCATGTCAAGAAAAAACACCTCAGAAAATCGAGCGATTTTCTGAGGTGTTCTTTCTGGTTTAAAAGCCGGTAGGCGGCACATAGTAACTGGGGATCGAGGCTGTTTTCTGCACATTTGCCTGCTGGTGTCCAGCGCCAGTGTGCTGCGGCCGCGGATGAGCAGGCCGGTAACACCTGCATCCTCCAGCGTATGGCTCAGGTCAAAGATCAGATTGCGGAGATGGCTGTGCAGCGATGCGGTGTCGGGCTTATCCTCCCACAGCACGGCCAGCATTTCGCCGTTGGTGCAGGTGGCACCATTGCGATCCACCAGATAGGCCAGCAGCTCCTTGCTCTTGCTGCGCTTGAAGGCCAAAGCGCGCCCGCCCACGAAGATCTCAAAATTGCCAAAGCACTGGATCTTGATGCCGACAGGGGCATTCTCCGGCGGGTAGCGCAGATGCTCCAGCACATTGCGCACATCTGCCTCGTTTGCAGGCTTGAGTAAAAAGCCGCTCACGAAGATCTGCAGCGCTTCCAGCGCATACTCCGGGTGCTCTGTTACCACAATGATGTTGCAGCGCGGCTGCAGCTTCTGGATCATGCGCGTCAAAGCAAGCCCGTTCATGCCGGGCATTTCCAGATTGAGGAAAGCCGCGTCCATCGGCCCCTGACGCATCCAGCTCAGTGCATCCTCGGTCGTCATGGCGCTGATATAGTCACAGTCGGGTGCAACGCGGCACAGGATGCGGATCAGCGAGTTGATTGCAAGCTGTCCATCATCGACGACCAGTATCTTCATTCGTACACCCCCGCAAGTTTACCATACATGTTCCCTGTTTCAGTTTAACACTTTGTCCTTTGATTCGCAAGTTTTTTTGCACAAAAAGCCAGAAGCTCCACACTTCTTTACAAAAGGACGTTCCTTCCCCATCCGTTTCCTCACGAAGCAGCTGGCTGAAAGAGGCGTCTTTCCCATTTTCATTTCCGGCAGTCAAAGCAACTATACAAGATACTCTGTGCCATCCAGTCCGGTCAGTTTTTGTGCTGTCGTTTGTCCCACACGGGTGCAGAGCCGCTCATACGCCTGCCGCATCCGGGTCGGGCGCGAGGTGCAGTTGTGTGCATCGGAAGAGATTGCATCCACAAGCCCCGCCTTGACCCAGTGCTCCAGCCGCATCCACTGCCAGAAGTCGCTGGCCAGCACAGCCGAACAGTTGATCTGGCAGCGCAGCCGGTACTGTTCATGCAGGCGGGCCAGCAGGCCGTGCTGCGCAAGGCAGGGATACCGCTCAATGTGGGCCACCAGAATGCGGTAACCCGCACCCGTGATCTCCTGCAGAGCCGTTTCCAGCTCCTTTGCCGTTATGTTCGGCACAAATTCCAGCAGCACCCAGCCGGTATCTCCCAAGGTCAGCAGCTGGCGCTGGACTGCCGCATATCCCGTCGCAGGGGTATACAGCAACTCAGAGCCGTGCTCCAGCTTCAGGTCGTAGCCTTTTTGTGTGCAGTATGCGCGGGCCAGCGCCAGATGCCGGTCATAGACTTCCTGCGGGAAGCGTTCCATGCCCGGCGTACTGTGCGAGGTAGCAAACAGGTGCCGCACACCGTCTGCTGCCGCTGCATCCAGCATGGCATACATTTCTTCTCTGGTCTGCGCACCATCGTCCACGCCGTAGACGAAGTGCGCATGATAATCCGTAAAGCCGCTCATTTCTTTTCCGCTTCGTGGCTCCGTTTGTAATACTTTCTGTAATAACCGTACTTTCCATACTTTGAGTAGGATTTGTAGTACTTGCGGCCCATATAGTTGTCGTAGTCCACCTGATTGAGCACGGTGCCCAGAATGGGGCAGCCGGTCTGCTCGATCTGCTGCTTCACGTCCAGCAGCTCCTGACGGCTCACATCGTTGTAGTGCACTGCGATCAGGGTGCCGTCACATGCCTTGGCGATCTCCGCCGCATCGATGACCACGCCCACCGGGGGTGCGTCCACAATGACGTAATCTGCCATTCTGGCCAGCATATCCAGCAGTTCGGCAAAATGGCTGTTGGTCAGCAGCGCCAGCGGGTTGGGCACATCGCGGCCCACCGGCACCATGATCGCGTTGGGGATATCGGTCTGGTAGATGACCTCATCCATGCCCACCATGCCGGCCAGAAAATGGGAGAGGCCCTTACCGTCGCTGCGGCCATCCTCATATTTCAGGCCGTAGTCACTGTTGACCATGCTGCGGCGCAGGTCCGCGTCCACCAGCGCCACCTTGATGCCGCGCTGTGCCAGCGTGCGCATCAGGTTCATGGACAGATAGCTCTTGCCCTCTGCAGCATGGCAGCTGGTGATCATGATCTTTTTGACACTCGCACCTGCAAAGGAGAGGTTGGTGCTCAGGGTATTAAAGGCTTCATTTCCCGCATAATCCAGAGCCGGAAATTTTGTGATCTTCAGCTGTTTCATGCTTTCCTCCCAGAGCTGCCACCCACACGGCGGCGGACATCATTGGCAAACCGCTTGGTGCGGCGCTTGAACTCGCTTTTCTCTTTCGGCTGTTCGCCAGCATCGGCCAGCGGGATCGATGCCAGCACGACCATGCCGGTATACTTGCGGATATCATCGGCAGACTTGTAGGTATCGTCCAGCATGGTCCGCAGCACCACCACGGCACAGGCCAGCACAAAGCCCACTACAAAGCCCAGCAGGATGTTCTTGGCCTTGTTGGGGCTGAACGGGTTCTCCGGCACACGCGCAGAAGACATCAGGGTGGGCTCGTCCGTCTTCATCTTTTCGAGATGTACTTTGCGCCCACATCCGCATACTCGTTTGCGATCGCTGCTGCTTCTTCCGGATCCGGGTTCGTGACCGTGATATCCAGCATACGGGTGTCGCTGGTGTTGGTGACAGACAGCATACTGGCCATATCGGTGTAGGTGTAATCCAGATCCAGGTTGCTGATGACCTTTTCGTGGACTTCCCACATTTCAAAGACCTTGATGTAATCGCTGGTCAGCTCGCTGCCGACCTGCAGATCGGAGAAGTTCAGCACCGAATCATTGCGGCTGACCACATAAATGGTGGCCGTTGCCTTGTACATCGGCGTTACCAGAAAAAACGTATAAAGCGCCATCAGTACGGCACCCACCACAGCCGTGGCTGCAATGAGCGTCCAGTGGGCCAGCAGGCCCATGAACAGTTCCAGCAGATCAATGGTATCTTCTCCCTGTTCCGGCTGTACCGCCAAAGCTGTGCGCTCCTTCACAAAAGTATCTTGCTGCACGATTTCACTCCTTACCTATAATACTGCATAATATTGCCGCCCATGCGGCCCGGGCATTGTGCCCTTTCCTCTATTTTTCTGAATCCTATACGCCAAAAATGCGGCGTTCCCTTTTTCATCAGGGAGCACCGCAGAACATTTCTAGTTCTTAGCCCTCAATGGTCTTCACGGCCACCAGAACGAAGTTGGAGCCATAGAGCTTGACCTGACGGCCCTTCAGGTTCACCACGATCTTGCCATCCACGACCTTACCGGGCACAGTATAGTAGGTATAGGTCACAGTGCCGTCTGCCTTCGTCTTGGGCACAGCCACCAGAACGGTAACTTGCTCGTTGTCCTCGTAAGCAGCCTCAATGACCTTGGACTCAATGGTCAGCTTAACATTTGCAGCGTCGAGCAGGTTAGAGGTCTGCATCTCAAAGGCCTGCGTTACAGTAACATCTATAGTCGTCTTCTTTTCTTTCGAAGCGCCCGCAGCCTTCTGCAGGTCTGCATCAGAAGTGATGTCCTGCAGGACTTCCTCGACCTGAGCGGTATCCTCCTTGGCAGTGACCTTCACATCGCTGACAATGCCCAGAACACCGGTGACGGTAGCAGAACCGCTGGCCTTGACCTCATCTGCCACAGTCTTGCTGGGCGTTGCTGCCAGAACAGACACACCCATGCCCACGACCATCGCAGCGGTCAGAACAGCGCTGATAACTTTCTTCATAATGAAGATCTCCTTTCACTTCAAGCCGCACTCCCCAAGATGCTGCTTTCTATCGCAAATGCTTTTCAACATTTACATCATTCTTCAACAGGCTCCCAGAACAGCGTCAGAACCGCTTTCTGGATGGAAGCTTCGGTCGGATAGAACTCGGTGAATCCGTCCTCTGCCACCTTATGCTCGCCCTCCAGTGCAATGGCAGGTTCCACAGTATCGTCCTTTGCGGCCCACACCTCATTGACCAGCTGACCCTTTGCAAGGTCGGTGACCAGATAAGGCTGCAGCGCATCGTACACCTGTGCGGTGAACTGCTGATCCTGCTGCACCCTGCTTTCCAGCTGTGCGGAAAGCTGTGCAAGATACTCCTCCTGCCGCACCATGCGGGCTTCGTTGGTGCCTTCGCCAATATCCATGCGCCTGCGCACAAAAATCTCAGCCTGATTGCCCTGCAGCGTCAGGGTAGCTCCCTTGGTCATGGCCGGGTCTGCTGCGGAGAAATCATCCTCCAGCGTCACGGTCACACCGCCTGCAAGGTCGTTCAGCACCGAGATGCCGTCCAGACTCATAGCCAGATAGAAATCAATGTTTTCCCCCTGCAGCAGGCGGGACACCGCATCACGGGCATAGCCGCAGCTTTCCTCCTTGCCATCGCCAAAGCCATGGGCAAGGCTGATCTGCATCTGAGTGGTGCCCACCGGATTGCCCAGCATGCCAAGCACCGTCACCTCTGCCATGGTGTCGCGGTCGATCTTGAGCTGACGGACCGTCTTGTCTTTGCTGTCTATCACAATGAGCCGCTGAAAATCCGCCTGACCGCCCTGATAGGAGCCTTCTGCTTCCACCTCGCTGTCATGGTCGATGCCCATAACAAGGATGGTGGTCAGATCTGTGCGCCTGCGGTAGGTCACGCCGTCCACTTCCATGGTCTCGGCGGTCTCCTGCGGCAGCTCCGTCCGGGTCTCCGGCTTTTGGCTGCGCTTTCCAGCCAGCTTCCGCCCACAAAACAGTACAGCTGCCAGCACCAGCACAGCCAGCGCAACAGCGGCACCACGATGTTGTTTTTGTCTGTTCAAGCGGGTAAGCTTCCCTCTTTTCTTCGGAATATAGTTTTCTGCGGGAAGGTCTTTCCATTGCCACAGAAAGATATTCCTTGGCCTATTATATCGTCACAGGTGTGCAACTGTCAATGTATTTTCGTTATTTTCCGGCAGGAAATTTCGCATTTTCAGCCTTTAGGGAGCCACAGATAAACACAAACCCCGGCCATGCAGAGTTCATCCGCACAGCCGGGGCCAATTGGTATTTTATTTGATATCCAGTTCAGGCGGCACATCGATCTGGTCCGAGACATACTTGCCGTTCTTTTTGCGCTGCCGCACGCACTCCGTCAGCAGATATTCGATCTGCCCGTTCACCGAGCGGAAGTCATCTTCCGCCCAGGCGGCAATGGCGTCGTACAGCTTCGCGTTCAGCCGCAGGGGGACTTGCTTTTTTGGTTCAGCCATCAGTACAAGCTGCCGCTGTTCACGATGGGCTGGGCATCACGGTTGCCGCACAGCACCACCAGCAGGTTGGAGACCATTGCCGCCTTGCGCTCGTCGTCCAGCTCCACTACCTTGTTCTCATTCAGGCGTTCAAGGGCCATTTCCACCATGCCCACAGCACCGTCCACGATCATCTTGCGGGCATCGATGATGGCACTTGCCTGCTGGCGCTGCAGCATCACGGCTGCGATCTCCGGCGCATAGGCCAGATAGGTGATGCGGGCTTCCACTACCTCTATGCCGGCCTCGGCTACATTCTTCTTGATCTCGTCCCGGATGCGGGCGGCTACCACCTCCGAGGAGCCGCGCAGACTGCCCTCATCGGCTACGCCGTCGCCGGTGGTATCCACATTGGGAGCCACATCATAGGGGTAAATGCGCACCACATTGCGCAGAGCGCTGTCGCACTGCAGGGAGAGGTACTCCTTGTAGTTGTCCACATTGAATACGGCCTTTGCGGTATCGGTCACGCGCCAGATGACCGCAATGCCGATCTCCACCGGGTTGCCCAGACAATCGTTGATCTTCTGGCGGGAGTTGTTGAGGGTCATCATTTTGAGCGAGATCTTCTTGCTGGTCGATTCTGCGGTCTGGGAACTGCTGTTACCTGCCTTAAGCAGGGCGCCATGCCGGTCTCGCCGCTGTTCACATCGCCGCTCTGGCTCAGTTTGGTGCCAGCTGCCGGGTTCACCGCGGTGCAGAAGGGGTTCACCCAGTAAAACCCCTGTCCCTTCAGGGTGCCGATGTAATCGCCGAACAGGGTGAGCACCAGTGCTTCCTGGGGCTTTAACACCTTCAGGCCGCAGAGCAGGAAGATGCCCGCCACCCAGTATGCGATGGACAGGATCGTGAGCAGGATGCCCGGAAACAGGCTTTCGTCCAGCAGAATGATGCTGTAGAAAAACAGCAGGACGGTAACAGCATAGCCCAGCAGGGTGAGCAGCAGCATGACCATGCCGTTCTTTTTGGTCTGCAGAATTTTCTCTTCCATAACAGTTCCCTCCTTCACAGGGTGCGGAAGCGTTTCTTTATGATATCAAAATAATATCACTTTATATCATTCTTGTCAAGTCCTCCGCAGGCAAAAAAGAGCCGCCGCACAAACACTGTGCAGCAGCTCCTTTTTGTTTATCTTTTTATAATGTAAGGGGCACTTGCTCTCAGGCGAAGGTCAGCACCACCTTGCCAGCGCCGCTGTTACGGTCTGCAAGGGTATCGAATGCCTTCTGGAAGTCCTCTGCCTTGAACACATGCGTGGTGATCTCATCGACCTCTTTCAGGTGGTCAGGCAGGATCTTGACCACCTCGGGGAACTTCTGGTACTGATGACGGGTACCCAGAATGGTCAGTTCCTTTGCGTTGATCTCCTTGAAGTTCACGGGGATCGGCTCCTTGCCAAAGGTCATAGCCACCAGACGGCCTGCGGGAGAAAGCTGGCTGGTTGCATGTGCCAGCAGTGCGGGAACGCCTGCGGCCTCAAAGATCACGTTGACACCCTCGCCGTCGGTCAGTTTGTTGATGAACGCATCCAGATCTTCCTTCAGCGGGTTGATGCTGTAATCTGCGCCAAAGTCCTTTGCCATGGCAAGGCGGCTCTCGTTCGGCTCAGACACGATCACGGTAGCGCCGCGCGATTTTGCAATGTTGGCAACGATCAGGCCGATGGGGCCGCCGCCGTGCACCAGCACCACATCGCCGGGGCGCACATCGCCGCGCCAGTTTGCCTGCAGGCCAATCGTGAACGGCTCGCACAGAGCAGCCTGCTGATAAGTCATCTTGAAGCATCGTACTCATACACCTGGCTGCGCGGCATGACCACATATTCTTGAAAAATGCCGTCCACGATGCAGCCCAGAACCTTCAGTTCACGGCAGACATTGTGGTGGCCGCAGCGGCAGGCATAGCACTTGCCGCAGTAGGTGATCGGCTCAAACACAACACTTGCGCCGGGCTTCAGGTCGGTAACACCCTCGCCCACTGCGATCACCTCACCGGAACCCTCGTGGCCAAGCACCACAGGATACTTTGCATACGGGTTGCTGCCATGATAGACATGCACATCCGAGCCGCAGATGCCGGCAGCGTGCACCTTGACGAGCACCTGATTCGGCTCCTTGATCTCAGGCATAGGGCGCTCCACCAGCTGCATATCACCAGGGCCATTTACAACAATTGCTTTCATAATCATGTTCCCCTTTCCAAAGCTTCAGATACCCGGGCAGGACAGGAATCCGCCATCCACGGCAATGACCTGGCCTGTGATGTAGCCAGACATTTCCGGATCAGCAAAGAACCGCAGTGCACCCACCAGTTCCTTCGGGTCGCCAAGGCGGCCCATCGGGGTGCGGTGGATCACGTTCCAGTAGCGCTGGGTGTAGGAACCATCCGGGTTCACATACATGTCATGGTTCAGCGGCGTGAGGAAGTAGCCGGGTGCGACCGCATTCACACGCACCTTGCCTGCCGTGTTGGACAGATAGTTGGACAGCCACTTGGTAAACATATCCACAGCGGCCTTGCTGCTTGCGTATGCAGGCACCATGCTCAGTGCATCGTAAAGGCTGCCATGGAGGTAATGTTGATGATGGAGCAGCCATCGCGGCCCACCATGTTCACTGCAAACACCTGACATGCCATCACGGTGCCCAGCCAGTTCACATCCATGACGCGCAGCAGCTTATCGCTGTCGATGTTGAACAGGGTACGGGACGAAGCCAGAACGCGGGCCTTTTCTGCGGCCAGATCTGCTGCCTGCGGATCTACCTTGACGACCTCTGTTGCCTTTTCGTCGCCTGCGGCATAAGCTTCCGAGGTGGTTTTTGCCAGCGGGTCCTGAATGCCTGCGCAGTTGATCAGCACTTCATAGCTGCCAAAGTGCTGCACCACAGCATCGCGGGCCTTTTCCAGCGAAGCTTTGTCCGTAACATCCACCTGGAATGCTGCGGCATCGCCGCCAGCCTGTTCGATCTCGCAGGCCACCTTCTGGCCTGCTTGAATGTTAAAATCAAGAATCGCTACCCGGTATCCGGTCTTTGCAAACTCCTTGGCAAAATGCTGCCGAGGCGCCGCCGGCACCGGTAATCACTACAGTACGGCTCATTGTAAGTTCCTCCAATCAATCATATAGTTATCTCAATCATACAGTTATCAGGCAAACAGGCTGGGGATCCACAGGGTGATCGGCTCACAGAAGGAGACCAGCATCAGCACAATCAGGCTGGTGATCAGGAACGGCATATTTGCCTTGAAGGCTTTCCAGCTGGAAACGCCGCCGATCTGGGCACCGGTGCAGATGCACATGCCAACGGGAGGCGTGGTCAGGCCGATCATCAGGTTCAGAATGGCCATCAGAGCAAAGTGGACCGGGTTCATGCCAACAGCCGTTGCCACCGGCAGCAGCACAGGGAAGGTGATCAGGATCGCCGCCAGACTTTCCATGAACATGCCCACAAAGATCAGCACGAGGTTGATCAGCAGGATAACGAGGATGCGGTTCGTGGTCATGCTCAGGATCGCGGTAGCAACCTTCTGCGGGATGCGCTCGTTGGTCAGGATGAATGCGAACACGTTTGCCAGACCAATCAGGATGATGATGGAAGAGCAGGAGCGCATATTGGTGTAAACGATGCGGGGCACATCCGAGAGCGATCTCTTTATAGACGAACACGCCCACAATCAGGAGTAAACGCAGGTCACGATGGAAGCTTCGGTGGGGGTAAAGATACCGGAAAGGATGCCGCCCAGCAGGATAACGGGCATCAGCAGCGCCCAGATAGCATCTTTGGTAACTTCCAAGCGCTTCTTCCAGCTGGAACGCTCGTGCTTGGGGTAGTGGCGCTTGACCGAGATAATGTAGGTGGGTACACACAGTGCCAGACCCAGCAGGACACCGGGGATGATGCCTGCCTGGAACATCTTGCCAACCGAGATGCTCACGCAGGAACCGGCAATGACCATGGGCACACTGGGCGGGATGATGGGGCCGACCACAGAGGAAGCAGCCGTAACTGCAACCGAGAAGTCGTCGTCGTAGCCGTCCTCCACCATGGCGGGGATCAGCATACCGCCTAGAGAGCACACGTCCGCAATGGCCGTACCGGAAATGCCGGCAAAGACCATGGATGCTACGATGTTCACCAGCGCAAGGCTGCCAGTAAAGTGGCCCAGGAAGGCGTTGCAGAAGTTCAGGATGCGGCGGGTGATGCCGCCGCCGTTCATCAAAGCACCAGCCAGCATGAAGCCGGGGATGCACAGCAGGGTGAACGAGTCGATGCCTGCATAGAATTTCTGTGCCAGGACCGCCGCGTTCATATTGGAGGTCAGCAGATAGAACAGCGAAGAAGCACCCAGAGAGAACGCAATGGGCACGTTTAGCAGCAGCAGGACCAGAAACAGAATAAACATGCCACCGATCATTGTGCTTTGTCCCCTTCTGATCAGATTTACTTCATTGATCGCATCCAGCACTACGTAAATTGCAGTCAGGATAAAAATGACCAGCGGCACCACATAGAAGATGCCCAGGTTGATCTGCAGAGAGGTGGAAAGCGACTTTGTGCCAACACGGAAATAGGTCCGTGCCTGCGGGATTCCAAAGAGGCACACGATTAGGATGGCCGCATCCGAAACAAGGTTCAGGATGTGACGGCCGGTGCCATGTGTTTGGGCTGCGATCACATCGATGGATGCGTACTCATGGTACTTGATGGCCATGGGGCAGGCAATCATGATCGTATACTGGAAAACAGGCGTGTCATCTCGTCTGTCCAGGGAGCGGTAACTCCGGAATATAGCGGGCAAGGATCTGCACCAACACGCAGACTGTGACGCACCCAAAGCCGATGGCTGCCAGATAGTGAAACAGCCTATCCAGCACGTCCAAAACTTTCTTCATTCTGGATATTCCTCCGTACTCAGGTGTGTATTTTCCAAATCGCCGCGCCGCCCATCAAGAACGGCGCGGCCACTCATTGGAGAACGGTCAGATGAAAATGTACTTTTAAAGGGTCTGTTTAGCTGTTGGACAGATCGCAGATTGCCTGATAGGTGGTCCACAAATCGCCCGGCTGGCTCTTCAGGAACTCCTCGATGGCGGGCATCATGGCGTTCTTGATGTCGTCGCGGTCAACGTCCTCGTTCACCTGCATACCGGTTTCCTTCAGCTTTTCGAGGTACTCGTCCTTGTGAGCGAAGTAGTACTCGTTGGTCCAATCCTGCATCTCGTTGGAGGTCTCAGTGATGATGTTCTGCTGATCCTCGGACAGGCCGTTCCAGATATCCACGCTGAGCAGGTTGAAGATGGTGGAGTACACGTGGTTGGTCTGGTTCACGTACTTCTGCACTTAGTAGAAGCTGTTATCGTAGATCATATCGTAGGGGTTTTCCTGCATTTCCACAACGCCCTGGCTCAGTGCGTTGAAGGTCTCGCTCAGTGCGATGGCGGAGGTGATGGCACCTGCGGCAGTCCACATGCTGTTGTGCAGAACATTGCCGCTCATACGCATCTTGCGGCCCTGCAGATCAGAAGCCTTGTTGATGGGCACATTGGAGGTCAGCTCACGGGGACCACGCAGCTGATACCACAGCACCTTGAAGCCTGCATCCTCGAAGTCCTGCATGATGCCCTTGCCGATGTCGCTCTCGCACATGGCCTGAACGTCTTCCTCAGAGTTGTAAGCCCAGGGAGCCTCCAGCAGGGTGGCGCTGGGTGCGTAGCCGTTGAAGGAGCCGCCGGACATGGTCATGGAAGTGGTGCCGACCAGCATACCGGCCAGAGAGTCCGCCTCGGAACCGGAGGTGCTGGAGGGGTAGATCTCAACGGTCATGCTGCCGCCGGACTTCTCCTCGATGCGGTTCTTGAACTCGGTAGCTGCAAGGCCCCAGGGATGCTCCAGAGAAACGGTCAGGTCGAACTTGAGCACCACAGAAGCGTTGCTTGCGGTTGCTGCGGGAGCAGCAGTGGAAGCTGCGGAAGAGGTGGAAGCTGCAGTGGAGCTGCTGGAACCGCCGCATGCGGTCAAGGCTGCGGTAGCAGCTGCTGCGCCAACAACGGTCAGAAAGCTACGGCGAGAAATCTTTTTCATGGTAAATTTCCTCCTTGATTCGTGTGTTCTCGTTCTTTTTATTTTAGGCGCCTTTCCCCGGCACAAAAATCGGTCTTATCAGAAAGTGCGGATGCGGTCGATGCAGGTTGCGTAATCATCCTGCTGGAAGAACAGCTCCTGCTTGCCGAGCACGAAGCCTTCCACATTGCAGTTATGGTACAGGTCGGCAATCACCTCGCGGGTAGCACCGCCATCCAGCATCAGGTGGTAGTTCAGGCCTTTTTCCTTGCGGTAGTTATCCAGCTCAATGAATTTCTGGCGCGTGTAAGGCATGAATTCGCGGCCTGCAAAGCCTGGGTTCACAGCCATGATCATGACGTAATCAGTGATGGGCAGCATGTCCTTCACCGTCTCAAGGCTGGTGCAGGGTTCAGGATCAGGCCCGTCTTTTGCCTTCCAGCTGAATCAGTTCCAGCGTAGCGGAGGGGATCAGCTCAGATTCAGGATGAATGTAGATGATGTCGGCACCGGCTTCTGCGATCCTCTTGATGTAGCGGTGCGGGTTCATGACCATCATGGCAGTCAACCAGCTTGTGATGGCCCGCGTCGGTGATGCGGCGGATCATTTCCAGCTCACGCACCGACATGCCGAAGTTCGGTACAAATGTGCCATCCATGATGTCCACATGGTAGATGTCCATGTCCGTTGCATCCAGCTTTTCGATTTCTTCCCGCATGTTGTCTGTGGAAAGATTGAGGATCGACGGACAAAGGATCTTTTGTAAGGTATCCATTTTGTAAAGTCCTCCATATTTTATACTTGTTTATCCGTTCAATCTTTGCGATTCTCGCAAATTGTATACTAGTTTCTGTGCCATCATCATATCATATCCTCATCTCAAAAACAATATTTTTCATACAATTTTACTGATTCTACAAATTTTTATGGTTATTTTATGCACATTCTACAGTCTTTCCGTCCACTTCTCGCGTTTTAGCTCTCTATACAATCTAGTATACATCATCGGAATCTTGTATTCTTTCTACCATTTACAGCTTTTCCACTTTTTGACCAGTATTTATCCTGAAATCTTGATATTTTATATATTGTTATTTTTTAGATTTTAAAGTATACTAGTTTCAAGAGATATCGAAACCTGCTTTAACCTTCTTTGAAAGGGCACTGATTTATGTCAAATTCTCTCCCTGCCGATATGCTCACCGCTACCGACCAGATCTATCTGAGCCTGTGGAACCAGATCTGCAGTCTGGATCTGCTCCCCGGCGAAAAGCTCAGCGAGGTGCGCCTTGCTGCCGAGTTTGAATGCAGCCGTGTTCCCGTGCGTGAAGCACTGCATCGCCTGGCTGCCGATGGTGGTGGATGTTCCCAAAGGGGAAGCTTTGTCAGCCTGATCGACCGCCAGCAGGTGGAGCAGACCCGCTACCTGCGCGAAGTTCTGGAAACCCATGTCTGTCTGGAAGCGTTCGATTCCGGCGCACTTACTGCGATCTGTCCTTATCTGTGCTCCATTGTGGAACAGCAGGACCGCCCGCGCAATGGATGACATTGCAACCGTGTTCCGTCTGGATGAAGATTTCCACCATATCTTCTATTCGCTGGCCCACCGTGAGTTCGTGCTGGAGCATACCGGTCCGCAGAATGTACATTATCGCCGGGCACGTCTACTCTCCATCCATCATGAGGCAAAAGAAACGATCATTGAGCAGCACACGGATATTCTGGAAGCGATCCGCGCCAACGACCGTGAGCGCCTGCAAAATGCAATCTTTACCCACCTGAACAACGTGAACGTGGTCATGCAAGGCCCCAACATGGGCGACCATGCTCTCTATTTCAATCCCCCTTATGAGGTATCCAAATGACACAAAATACAATTACACTGATCGTTCTGGCCGTCCTTGTTGTTTTTTCCCTGCCGGCTTTGTACCGAAAAAAGAAAAGCGGTGATCTGACCCTGTGGGGTAAGGGACGCAACATTCTGGGGCAGCTGCCCTCGAAGAAGCTGCTTGTGCAGCGGTGTCCTCCTCTGCCCGCAACGGCTCCAGAAGGACATTCTGCAGTTCGTTTCCTCTCTGATGAAGCTGGTGCGCAAAAATCACTGGTACATCGTCATGCCCGGCCAGCTTTCGGACGGCAAGACCAAAACCAATCTTCGCTCGTGCTCATCACGCAGCATCGTGTCATCGGCCTGAAATGTTATGGTTATGGCGGTGCCCTTACCAATAACGGAAAAGCCGCCGACTGGACACAGAAGCTGGATAAGACGACCAAGGCGATCCACTCTCCCCTGCCGGATCAGACCGCGCAGCAGGCAGCTCTTGCGTCTCTTCTGCCCCAGCTGAATGCATCTCAGGTCGAGGTCTTTTCCGTTTTTACCACACCGGGCGTGCAGCTGATCAACTGCAGCGGCCTGAACTGCTTCACTTCCGTTTCCCTGCTGGAAAAGCTGCAAAGCTCTTCCGCGGACTGCGCCGGCCCTCTTCAGCCGAAGGAGCTGGGCACTGCACTGGAAGCCATGAAGCCGGACCCGCCCGCCAAAAACAGACAATAACAACCTCCCATATGTGCGGTTGCCGTAAGCAAAACACCCTCACGGCTTTTCCATTTCAGCTGTAAGGGTGTTTTTGTTTTGCTTTTTATTATAACCCGTTCACGATATTTTCCGGCCGCTGTCCGCTTTGCACCGCCCGGATCGCCGCGGCGATCATGCGGTAGGCTGAGCAGCGGATTTTCCGTTGTGACCGGTTCCGGCGCAATGGTGTCCAGTCCGGCTCCGGCGATCTTGCCGCTGCACAGGGCTTTGGCAAGGGCGGCGCTGGCCACAAGGTCGCCGCGGGCAGTGTTGACGATGAATGCACCGTCCTTCATGAGGGAGCCGAACAGACCGGGGATGAAGTGGGAGCAGTCCTTTTCCAGTACCTCGCAGTCTGCCATGATGGTGCTGGTCAGGTCGGCAAGGTCTCGCTTGCCGAAAGGACAGAGGCAGCTTCCGCAGCCGCTACCACCATCTTGCTCCAACTGCACGTCTCCATTCAGCAAAGCGGAGAGCTGCTTTTATACCGTTATCCGCTATTTGCTCTTATTTTATCTGCGGTGCATCCTTTTGCTGCCGGGTGGATCTCAGATATTCCAGCAGCGTCCGGCTCACCACAGAGCTTGCCGTCTTGGAAAGCGCCAGCCTCACTTCCTGTTCCAGCTCCCGGATAGCATTGGTCAGGCTGGGCTGAGAAATATAGAACTGCTGCACTGCATGGCTGATTGTGTCGGTGCCGGCAACAGCCGTGACATAGCGAAGTTGTTGAAGGGTCACGGCAGTTTCATTTCTGCGTGTTTTTTCTATCCTACCGCAGAGCCGCCAAAAACGCAACGTATTTTCTTCTTTGAAATACCAAACGAACATTGCCGGCATATCCAAGATACGTTTTACCCGTCCTGCAATTTCCCTTATAATAGCACCGCAGTCTTGAAACAGCTGCAACATTCCCATATCACAAAGGAGGCTTTCCGGTATGGGACAACGGCAAAGTGAGATCATCAAAAATCACATGGAAGTGTACTGGCACGACTATGCGTCGGCCAGCAAGGGCATCCCCATTACCGAGGCGGGGCTTGTGGAAAAAGCCTCCGTCATTGGACGCACCGGGCTGATGCTGCTGGAATGCGGCACCGGCGCATGGCGTGTCCGAAGCTCCATGAACACCCTTTCGCGGGAGCTGGGAGTCACAACAACAGCGGATATCGGCCTGTTGTCCATTGAGTTCACCTGCTTTGACGGTGACCAGTGTTATACCCAGTCACTCTGTCTGACAAATACGGGCGTGAATACCTCCCGGCTGAACCGACTGGAGCATTTCGTCAACGACTTCGACCGGGAAGGAAAATTTATGACCGGCGAAGAGCTGCACAGCCACCTCGATGAGATCGAGCGCATCCACGGCTTGTATTCGCCCATCGCACTGGGCTTTGCAGCTGCACTGGCCTGCAGCTGCTTCACCTTTCTGCTGGGCGGCGGCATTGTGGAAATGCTGTGTGCCTTCTGCGGTGCAGGCATCGGCAACTTTGTACGGTGCAAGCTGACAAAGCACCATTTCACCCTGTTTCTGGGCATTACGGCGTCGGTCTGTTCAGCAAGCCTCGTGTATGCCATCCTGCTGAAGCTGGCAGAGGTGCTGTTTGCCGTATCGGCGCAGCACGAGGCGGGTACATCTGTTCCATGCTGTTTATCATTCCGGGCTTTCCGTTCATTACCAGCGGCATCGACCTTGCCAAGCTGGATATGCGCTCCGGGCTGGAACGTCTGGCCTACGCCGTCCTCATCATTCTGGTGGCAACCATGACGGCTTGGATCATGGCACTGCTGCTGCATTTGCAGCCGGTGCAGTTCCCTGCCCTGAGCCTGACACTCCCGGAAGAGATCGTGTTCCGGCTGCTGGCAAGTTTTGGCGGTGTGTTCGGCTTTTCGCTCATGTTCAACAGTCCCCGGAACCTGGCAGTCTGCGCCGCCCTTATCGGTGCGGTAACGAACACGTTCCGGCTGGAGCTGGTGAGCCTTGCGTGCTTTCCGCCCGCTATTGCAGCGTTTCTGGGTGCACTGCTGTCCGGATTGCTGGCCTCCTGCCTGAAGAGCGCCGCCGGTTATCCCCGCATCTCCGTCACCGTGCCGTCCATCGTTATCATGGTACCGGGACTGTATTTCTACCGTGCCATCTATAATCTGGGCATCCTGTCTCTGATGGATTCCGCCACATGGTTTGCAGATGCCATTCTCATCATCGTGGCACTGCCGTTAGGGCTGATCTTCGCCCGTATTGTCACTGACAAGACTTTCCGTTATTGCACCTGATGCAGCATTTCCATTCTCCCTTATAAGGCAAAACGCAGCGAATCTTTTAACGGTTCGCTGCGTTTTGTTTTGCTGTAATACACTTATAAAGGAAGTTCGTTTACAGGGCGTTTACTCGCCGTAAACGATCTTGGTAGCAGTTTCCACATGGCGTTCCAGCCGGTCGGCAAAGTGTTCCAGCGGCAGAAAAACGCCAAGTTCATCGTAGCGGGTTCCGCCGTCTTTGAGCGTATCCTGTCCATAGTAGACCACGGAACGGGGCAGTGCGTGCTGCAGCTTCATCTGGATATCCCAGACGGTGGAGTAGGCCTCCGCTTCCGTTACCTTCTGCTTCGCGGTGTCCGGCAGTTCGTAGATCAGCAGCAGCCCCAAATGCTGGTTGTAGTGGTACTCCACCACATCCATCGAGCCTTCGTCGTAGCCATGATACTTGCAGTAGCCGCTGGCAAGGTACATTTTTACCTTTTCCTGCTTCTGGAACACACGGATGAACCGGTCGTATACTTTGCTGCTCACGGCAACTTTGTTGTTCGGCAAAAGAACGCCGGCATCATCCGTCAGGATCACCGGGTTCGGCTGACCATCGGCGTTGAATTTGAACGGGATCAGGGCAGCGTTCCGTAGCAAGTCAAACATACTGTGCTGGCAGATCGCCATCAGAAAGGCAGACAGATCCTTGTTCTCGTAGGCATTGAACAGTGCTGCGGCAAACTGCTGTGCACTCACGGCCGGCGCATCAATACGTCTGCCATGTCCAGCGAGTCGTTGAAGGTATCCATCAGGCGTCGGCAGGCTTCTGGATTTTTCAGGATCTCCCCGAACAGTGCCTCTGCCTTTTCTTCTCTTGGAAATATCGTTGCCATCAAAAGACCCTCTTTCTGTTTATTTCCAACTGCTATTATAGGTTCATAATGCCCCGCTGTGAAATACTGCTTTCATATTGCTGCTATATACAGAACACTTTTACACATTTTCCAAGTGCCCGGATAATGGACACTGCAATCATGAAATTGCACGAGGGAAATCGAAAAATATATAAGTTGGTTTGAACGAAGGCAGTTCCTATGTCTGAAGTCAAAAAGGTCGTGCTGGCATATTCCGGTGGTCTGGACACAGCTGCCGCACTTGGTAAAGCGTCCCTCGTAGCCGCTGCCATCCGGGTATTCGTAAAATCCCATGTTCCACGAGTAGGGGTTGCGGTCAGCTGCTTTTGAAAGGAGCCTGAAAACAGCACCCACATTCCAAAGGGCATTCCGGCATATTTCATTGTCTGTCTCCAAATCCGATCTTCACAATCTGCATTTTCATCCCGTTGTCCCCGACCTTTGCGAGGAATCGGAAAAAGCCGCTGACAGAAGGATCTTTCAAATCGTTGTAGCCCATCATATAGCCCCTGCTGGATACTTGCAAACGGCTGTCCCATGGGGAAAGCTCGCTTTTCGCATCCGAAACCGCGAAATATGCTCCCACATCCTTGATTTTCGCCGTCCTGAGCCACGTTTTGGCGATCATCTTTACCGCCGTGCGGTTGGCGGCATCGAACACCAGCACCCCGCCGGGAAAAGCATCTGCCATCCCCTGCACCAGCGCCTTGACCTGCTCCGTCAGGAAGTAATAGAACACCCCGGAGGCAAAGAACACCGCCCCGCCGGAGGCATCGATCTTGTCAAGCCATGCGGGGTCTTTCAGGTCGCAGGGGATGTTTTGCTCCCGCTCCCCGGCGGTCAGAAGCTGCTGCCGCAAGGCAATCACATCCGGAAAGTCCAGATTGTAGATCTTGCATCTGCCGTTGTCGCAGGCTCTGCCGGTGTTATCCAGCCCGCAGCCCAGATTGACTACCGCCGCGCAGGGGTGCGTTTTCAGGTACGCCTGCACTTCAAAGGCAAGGTCATTCTGCCGCATGGCGACCTCCAGCGCACCGAACCGCTGCATCAGGCTGCGGGAGTTTTCCTCTGCCTGCGAAAAATCGTAGTCGATCTGGTCGAGCAACCGAACCGCTGTTTCGTCTTGGTAAAGGTTCGGATACAGCTCCGTACACAGCTTCCGGGAATACAGCGGGAGAATCAACGTTTCCTGCACGGTATTTTTCTCGATTTTGTATTTCATATCGGGTCCTCTCACTTTCTGATAAACGGCAGCTTCGGCATACCGTCATGCGCAGCGATAAATGCCAGCATTTCAGCAAAGCCCTTCGGATCACGAATCTGATATTGCATGTGGTCGTATCCCTCAAAGACGGGATAATGGCTGCAGGGGTAGGCTTCCATCACGGTCTGACGGTATTTGAAATGATCTTCTATGCTGCCAAACTCGAAATAGAGATGCTTTTGCAGTTCTTCGGGAAGTGACGGAAAGGGTTTATCCTCCAAGCTGTCCAAAATCTGCCGCCGCAGATTTGTATAGGTCAGATTTTCGCCCTAGCGGCTATAAAATACGGCTTTATGGAGTCATCGTCACACCACAAAATCTTTTTCAGTGTGCCGCCCTTTGACCAGTACAGGCTCTTGATGGCCAGATACAGAAACGGTGTCATCATGCGGCGCGTACCTTTTCCGATTTGTGCAAACTGCCCGCCGTCAAAGAAAACATGTCCGATGGGCAGCTTCGTGCCTGTTAAAAAAGCCATGGCAAGGTCGGCACCGATTGAGGAAGCCACAACCAGTTCAAGGCGTTCCACTCCCTGCGATTTCAGATATGCTTCCACCTGACGAATCTCGTCTGCCTTGCTGACATATTTCTGCCCTTTGCAGTACACGGTGGAGGTAGGTAAAATACAGAAATACCGATCCTGTAAATAGTTTGCAACCGGTTCGCTGCTCTCCCCCGTCACGCCCATTGCGTGAAAAACAAAACAGCGGAGCATTCCGATTTCCCAATGTCTTAAACTTCATTGTCTCTCCTTTCCTCAGTGAATAAAAGCCGTCATAAGGACCGCCAGCGCCGCCGCTATGCCTGCCATACCCACCGTGCCGAAAAGCCACTTTTTCTGCTTGTCTTTTGCAGTAATGTAGGGCTTCAGATCCTCCGTTCCGGGGATCGTCCATGCGTTCGTGTGCCCCACCCAATAGCTGTCAACCAACAGGCGGTCCATGAGATTCATAACGGACAAGATGACGAGTAACTGCCAGAAACCCTGAACAAAGCCCTTTGCACCGTTTATCCCATAGACACAGACCAGCACATAGCCGATATAGCCTGGAACGCAGACGGCTTTGAAAAGTAGAGAATTTCGCTTGATTTTCTCGTGTGTTGTAAGTCCCAGCTTCACGCACCGCTGCTGCACCGCCGGGCTGTAAAGATGCACCATCCCAACAGCCCCTTTGCGGATGCCCGCAGCGCAGACCAGAACCAGCAGTGCCCCCAGCCCAAGACCTTCCAGAATCACCTGTAAAAGCATTACTTATTCCTCCTGTATCCGTTTTCATCCCGGTATTCGGGATGTCCCTTCAAGTACGGGTCTTTATCGCCGCAGATGGTGTAGTCGCATCGGCAGCCGTCCACGCAGGTGGTCGTTCGCACCAGCTTGGCATGGAGCAGTTCCATGGACGCATAGTCCACATTGCACAGGGCGGGCATAATGTCCGCAAATCCTAACCGCTTGGCAAATTCCGCCGCCGGACACGCCGTAAATTCATAATAGATGGGCTTGCTGTTTTCGTAAGGCGCAACATCCATCTCGTAATCATGCCATGTGTCACAGTGCTTTTGGGCGGTGCTGAATGCCCGATACATCAGCTTTTTCCAGAATGGCTTGTTGATGTCAACGAATCGCAGCTTCCAGAAGGACGGCAGGATCAGATTTTCTTCTATCTCTTCCATTTCGCGGAATGTGACCACATCCCGGCACACATCGTAAAAGCACATGATGACGATGCAGTCGTAGGTGCCGCCTACGCCGTTGTGAAAATTCTTTTTACCGCCGAGGTCGGTGCGCCACTTGGAAAAGCTCTGCGTATCTCAGCTGCACCTGCTCCCAGACCGCCTCGCGCTCCACCTCCGGATAGTGCAGAGTGATTTTCGCCAGAATTTCCTTTTTGCAGGGTTTGGAATATAGCACATGGCAGCTACGGTCAATTTGTAATTCGCTGTCCTTCATCTTCCCACGCCTTTCAGAAAACCGCTCTTTGCATTTTCTTCGGTGTCGTCCGATTCGTCGTAGGCATCATAGGGTGCCGATGGGTCGTGTACTCGTTTTTTGAATGGTGAACAGCTCTTGTCTTTGTGGGCAAACGCAAAGGCAAAATTGTCCGTCCATCCCGTGTGACCGGTGATGAAATATGGATGCAGCCCACGTGCGCGCAGTTTCCGCTCCAGCTCCGCCAGTGACTGCACAGCCAGCTTATTGTCCTCCGCCAGCGAGGAAATGAAGCTGTAGCCGCCGTCCGCGCCAAACCACAGCGTGTCGCCGGTAAAAAGGTACTTATCGTCAATGAGGTAGACCATATGCCCCCAGGTGTGACCGGGAACAAGGAAGCATTCGATTTTGATGCCGTCAATGTCGAAAACCTCGCCGTCATGCAGCATTTCGTTGTTGATCGTGACCTGCGGCAATTTATAGAGATGATAGATGACTTTTCGCCGCACCTCGCCGGTGAGATACCGGTTCTCGATCTCACCGATGTACAGATTCGCATTTCGGAACAGCTCTGACTGTCTGCTTCCACCGCACCCACATGGTCGGTGTCCTGATGGGTGATAAGGATATGGTGTATCGACTTCGGATCAATCCCAAGCCAGCCCATTTTTCGGCAAGGCGGTCGTAGTTATATCCCGCATCGACCATAATGGTCGTATCGCCTTTGCGGTAGAAGAAGATGTTCGCCACCCATTCGCGCACGCAGGCAACATTCTCGTCGATCCAGCCGGTGTTCAATGGCTTGAAGATCTCCTTGCCCCGGTACGTCCAGCTCATTGCTTTTCTTTGAAATTCCGTTGCCTTTTTCGACATGATCGCACCTCATTTCTGTGCTGTGATGCACAGCCAGCCCTTTTTATTTTTGTGGTTCTGGATCTTACAAAATCCTGCTTGCTCCAGATACATTTTACCGTTCACAATGCAATACTTTTTACCAGATGCGCCCACTGCTCCGGGTGACAGGCCAGCAATTCCTCGTGCTGCAAGTTCTGCTCATGGAGAACAGGATGTGCAAAATGCTGCTGATACCGGGCACGGTATTTTTTGCCCATCTTCAGGGCGTAAAAGATATGGATCTCGGTACCGGGCACATGGATCTTATCCGGCAGCGGAGTGATAAGATCGGAATAGAACTGATTTTACAGCTCTGCATGGTCACATAAGGGCGGGCCTCACCGAACATTTTCAGAAAGGCTTTGACATAATCCCCCGACTCTCTGGCACGCTGATCCAGACGCTTTTGGAGAAATTTCGCCTTAATCTTTCCATCCCGCACCACAGGGTAGATCAATGGCAGCAGAAAATCCGTTTGCAAGCTTGCCGTCAGCGGCGACGCCTGATCCAAATCGGAGCTACCCAGAATGCCGTAGTCCATGTGGATGTTCTGCCGCGCCGCCAGCAGCCCCACAAACGAGCCGCCCAGAGAGCAGCCGTAGGCCGCCCGGATGCGACCGCCGCAGTGGTTCTTGAGGTAGGCCTCGATCTTTTCGGTCTCCTCCAGCATGGTGGGAAATTCGGTCTGTTCAGTCTCATCAAAGCCATCGTAGCTGACGCACAGCACCCGGAAGCTGTCAGCCAGAAGCGGGATCACCGCACCGAAATTGCTTTTCCAATGGCAACAGGTGCCCGGCAGCAGCAACAGCACTGGGGCATCCTCTGCACCAAAATGGTAGATCTTCATCGTGATACGCTCCTTCTCTATTTATTTTCCACCTGTAAATAGAAGAGATATATTTCTTCGTATAGGGCAGAGTTACGAGTTAGATAAAGCTAACTTTCAGTCTTATAAAAAGCCGCTTCTCAGCGGTCCTTCTGCCAAAATAATACGCCCTTCCGTCTCCTCTGTCAAGAAATTTAGGAATTTTCGGAGATTTTGAAAGAGATTTCGCTTCCGTCCCCAAACCGTCACCCCAGTGCCACATCCAGCACCATCATCACGCTGAAGCCCACCACAAAAACACCGTGCCAACGTTGGAGTGCTGCCCCTGCGACATTTTCGGGATTAGTTCCTCCACCACCACATACAGCATAGCTCCGGCAGCAAAGCTGAGCAGATATGAAGAAAAACAGAGCGTTTCCGTCGGGGAACTCCCTGCTGTACATATCGCTGTTGTCTGTGGTCTTAATCGCACGTTTTACAAACAGCGCAATTCCCAACGGCCGATTTGCGATATGCAATTCACGGTTGTTATCAACGAATCAAATCGTGAATTGCGATGGCAGGGTGCGTCCTATTCAGGGGCGCACCCTGTTTTTGTTGCTATTTTTACCATCACATAAATTTGCGCTGCCGTTGCCATAGCAACCGACAAAGGAAAGTGAATTTGATAAAATTCCCTGAAGTTGGTTATTGCTAACTAACCGCCACAACCAAAGAACCATTGATTTATCAAAGGAGTTTTCCATGAAAAAAATTTCTCGTCGTTCGTTTATCACTGCCATGGCTGCTGTAAGTGCAGCCGGTGTTCTGGCCGCCTGCGGTTCTTCTTCCAGCAGCACGGCTTCTTCTGTGGCTTCTTCCGCTGTATCCAGCGAAGCAACTTCCTCTGCCGCATCTATGGATGAGACCGGTACCCATACCGTCGTAGACCACGGCGGCAACGAAGTAGAAGTGCCTAATAAGGTCACCCGTGTCGTCATCGACCAGATTCCAATCCTGTCCACCTACATGGCTTATTTTGAGGGCAGTGCTCCCTACATCGTGGGTTACTGCGGTTCTTTCAAGTCGGTCATTTCTGACACTGTATTGAAGAATATCGCCCCGGAGCTTCTGAAGTCCAGCGATACGGTCTATGCTCAGAGCGACCTGAACATCGAGGAGATCATGAAGCTGAACCCTGATGTTATCCTGTACAATGCTGGCAACTCCTCCCATGCCGAAATCCTGAAGGCCAGCGGAATCCCCTCCATCGGTTTCGCTACCGTGGGCGCATCTACGGAAGCTGATCCCATTGAACGTTACGAAGAGTGGCTGAAGCTGCTGGAGCAGATCTTCAACGAACCGGGCAAGACCGACGCCTTTGTTGCTGCCGGTGATGAGATCGTGACCGATGTGGAAGCCCGTATTGCGGAAATTCCTGAAACAGATCGCCCCAGCGCATTGATCCTGTGGAAGTATGCAGACGGTGTGCCGCAGGTATCCGGTCAGGGCACCTTTGGAACCTACTGGATGAAGCGTCTGGGCGTAACGGACAAGGCACTGGAAGCCACTGGCTTTGCACAGGCCAGCATGGAGCAGATTTATAGCTGGGATCCGGATATCCTCTTCCTGGATGGTCCCGGCCTGCAGCCCCTGCGCACCGAGGACGTGCTGAGCGGCAATGTGGACGGTGCCGATTTCTCCACTCTGACCGCAGTACAGAATGGCCGTGTCTACAATACGACCCTCGGTATGTGGAACTGGTTTACCCCGAATCCGGATGCTCCGCTGGTGCTGGCATGGCTGGCCTGCAACACCTACCCGGATGCTTTTGCCGATTATCCGCTGGGCGATACCATCAAGGAATATTACAAGACATGGTACGGCTACGATGTGACAGATGACGAGTTGGAGGAAATGCTGCTGTACTGATGAAAGATACCATCTGGATCAAAAAAGGCCGGTTCACTCCTCTGGCCGTGGTATTGATGTTTGCTTTTCCCCTTGTGACCGCACTCATCTGCCTGTGCTTTGGGCGAATGAATGTTCCGGCAGGCGAAGTTCTCACAGCTTTGCGCACTGCTCTGACGGGTGAGAGCACCTCAAATGTACAGAACTACTCCATCGTCATCAATCTGCGGGCCCCGCATTCTGATGGCCATCATCGTCGGCGCAGGTCTGTCTTGTGCAGGCAATACCTATCAATCCTTATTCTCCAATCCGCTTGCCACACCGGATATTTTGGGTGTGACCAGCGGCACCTGCGTGGGTGCAATTCTTGCCATTATCCTGTCTTGCAGTATTCTGGAAACGCAGCTCATCGCCTTGGTCTTTGGCCTGATCTCCGTCTGTTTTACTCTGAAAATCGCAGGCAAGAGTGATGGGCGTTCTATGGTTTATCTGGTGCTGGCCGGTACGATTGCATCCTCTCTGTTCAACGCACTGGGTTCGCTGCTGAAATATACTGCCGATCCGCAGGACAAGCTGCCGGAGATCACCTACTGGCTCTTGGGCAGCTTTACCAGTGCCAGCTACCAGAAGATCCTGATTGGCTGCCCACTTATCGTTGCCGGAATTATCATCATCTATCTACTGCGCTGGCGGCTGAACATCCTTTCACTGAGTGATGACGAGGCTCGTGCCAGCGGCATCAACATCAAACAGACCCAGATGCTGTTTATTGTTGCATCTACGCTGGTCACGGCTTCTGCCGTTTCCATGTGCGGTCAGGTGGGCTGGATTGGTCTGCTGATTCCACACGCATCCCGGATGCTGGTAGGAAGCAATAACCGTTATGTGGTGCCCCTCAGTCTCAGTCTGGGTGCCAGCTTTATGATCCTGATCGATACCCTGTCCCGCAGCATCAGCATCATCGAGCTGCCCCTTTCCATTCTCACCGCTATCATCGGTGCACCGGCGTTTATTTCTCTGCTGAATAAAACAAGGAGCAACCTGCAATGATCTTGGAAGTGCAGAACGGTTGTTTTGGCTACCCAAAGCAGCCTGTGATTCTCGAAAACATCAATTTGAGCCTGGAAGAAGGCCATATCCTTGCGATTCTTGGTCCAAACGGCATTGGTAAAACCACCCTGCTCAAGTGCATGATCGGTCTGCTGCCATGGCACAGCGGAAAAAACCTATTTTATGGGAAGGATATCCACACCCTCAAGCCGAAGGATGTCTGGAGCACTATCTCCTACATTCCGCAGTCCCGTGGCTTCGCTTTTTCCTACACCGGTCTGGAAATGGTTCTGCTGGGGCGCAGTGCGCATCTCGGAGCCTTTCAGCAACCCGGCAAAGAGGAAATCGAAATGGCGGAAGCCATGATGGAACGAGTGGGGATCACCCGTCTTGCCAACAAGGACTGCAACCGGATGAGCGGCGGTGAACTACAAATGGTGCTCATTGCCCGTGCCCTCATCAATGAGCCGAAGCTCATCATTCTGGACGAGCCGGAAACCGGTCTGGATTTCCACAATCAGATCTTAGTGCTGAATATGGTGGAGCGGCTGGCGCATGAATCCGGCATCAGTGCCATCATGAATACCCACTATCCCACCAATGCCATGAGCGTAGCGGACGAAGCCCTGATGCTGAACCGCAAAGGCGAATTTTTCTACGGTCCAGCTGCGGAGATCTTGAACGAGGAGAACATCTCGTATTCTTTTGATGTTCAGGTGCTGGTGGATGAACTGCATTATCAGGGGCGGTCGGTGCGCAGCATCGTTCCGGTTGCTCTGCGGGAGGAAACTGCTGTATGAACAATGTCCCTTTTACACTTTCCCAGGTTCGCCCGATCCGGGACGCTATGACCGTTTCCCGACCTTCCGGACTGGGCTATGGAGTGCCGGTAACATGGTTTTCCTTGGGCGCAGGCACTTCTATTACCCCAGAATACTATGACTGCACCACTCTTTATCTGGGTGGTGAGGGAAACGGCAAGTTTCTTCTGGGAGTCGATGGGCAGGAGGTGTCTGTCAAACCCGGAGAAGTGCTGTATGTACCGCCGAAAACACTGTGCGGCACAAAACCGACAGTGGAATGATCTATACCGAAATCATTTTGAAAAGGAGAATTTTACCATGAACAACATCATCAAGGCAGGCCAGCCCACCGAACTGAAGGAGCTCATTTCTTATGAAGAGGGCAGCATCGCCAATCTGGACATCGCTCACGCAGACAACATGAAATTTGTCCTGATGGCTTTTGACGAGGGCACCGGCCTGACCCCGCACCGTGCTCCCGGCAATGCCATCCTGACCGCCCTCGAAGGCAAGGCCATTATTGGCTATGAGGGCAAGGATTACGAGCTGAACGCAGGCGAGAGCTTCCGCTTCGATAAGAACGGCCTGCACAGCGTCACCGCACAGGGCAAATTCAAAATGAGCCTGCTGCTGGTCATCGAATAAGCGATTTTCTGTTTCATAACTGACGCAAAGAACCCGTCCGGACGTACCGGACGGGTTCTTTGCGTCTGCCAGATTCAGCAGTAGTAGAGGAACGAACGCAGGCGGCTCCATGCAGTTTCATCCCAGTCGTTATCAAGGGAAAGCTGGAACAGTGGGGCACTGCAGGCATCGTGCAGGCCGCGCATATCCAGAATCATAGCGGTATTTTCATACCGGGGTGCAAGGGTCAGCACTGCATTGGTACGGCCAGAAAGCTCCACGGCCTTGGCGTACCGATATCGACCGTTCCCGCCTGAAAAATTCGGCAAGGCAGAGTCCGCAATGAGGAACAGTGTTTCAGCGTCTTCCGCAAAGGCACTGTGCGCTCCAAGTTCATTACCAAGGGTCTGCATCTGCCTCTGCATCTGGTCAAGCCAACCAGCCGATGGTTTGTTTTCATCCAAATTGTCTTTCCACAGAAACCAGAGTGCCTCGCTGAGTGGGGCGCGAAGTACCTGTTCGCCTTCGGCTTCCAGCGCGGCAAGTACGCCGCTGTCCAGTTCTGTCAGGCAGAGCGGCGTACCAACAGCAGCGATACGGCGCCTTTGGTGGTGGGAAGTGCGCCGATTTCCCTCGCCGCAGCGTGCAGCTGCTCCCAGCCGGGCAGAGCATCCCACTGTGCCGAAATGTCTGCACGTTTATCTGCCGGAGCAGCATAGAGGATATCTCCCGCCAACAGTGCGCGGAAGAGAGCATCACGGTTCTGCGCCATTTCGGGCAGTGTTTCCAGCATCGGGCTGACCAGTTGAGCCTTCAGCTCTTTTCTGCGGTCCAACACAGCACGGATGACACGGGCGTATTGACCGTCTGCTTCCGCTCCCTGCGTCTGCGGAATCAGGAACTGCGCATGTGTCTGGTCGTTTTTCGCTCGGCAAGGATACTGCCCAGCAGTGCCGGGAAAGGCAGGTATTCTTTTGCACTCGTCTCTGCTCGGCCAAGGCTTAGAATATCGTCCGTCAGGTGCTGCAGCTCGTAGGGATCTGCCCCTTGCTGTTTGAAATATGCGGCCAGATAGGGCGTATAAGCACCCATCGCCGGAAGATAGAGTGGCACATTGGGGATGGTGTCTGTGCCAGACGACAGGGTGAATATCGACCTGCTCGATGTTGAAATCTATCGGCAGAGCCACCGCCGGGCGGTGTTGCAAGCTGTTCAGGAACGCTTCAATGCGAGTGATGACACCCACATTGGAAAAGTGCTCGTCCACTTCGATTTGCAGGTAGGGTTTATCGCCCATCTCCTGCTTGAACAGGTGTGAGAGCATGGTGTCCGGGCCGCAGCCGTGGTTCGTCAGGTAGACAGCGTAGAGGTTCGGGTGGTGAGCAATCAGCTTTGCTCCGGACAGGATATGCTGCCCGAACGGATAATAAAGATTATCGTATTCATCGGAGATGTCCAGCGCATGACCGGGCAGGTGGCTCAGCGTGATGACCCTGTAGCCCCGCTCCAACAGCAGTTCCGGGATGCCCATGTTCAGGATGGGGTCGGAAACGCCGTAGTTTCGGGTGATGAGTACTAACACTTTATCGTCCGGTCTCAGGGTAGCCAGCAGAGCTTTGCCCTGTTTTTCCACGGCGGCGGTATGGCGGCGCACCGCCATGGCACCACTGAGCAGAGCTTTGGCACAAAACGGTTTCGGGATTCCTAAAATCTTGCTCAGTCCCAGCATTGCAGATGCCATAGCTTCCTGCCCAAAATCGAGATTGAATACCGGACTGAGCAGAGTGATGCCCTTGCTCTCAATGTCCAGAGCTTTGGCAATGGATGCGGCTGCCGTCTGCATATAGACGCAGCCGTAGTTGTGTTTCACACGGCTCTTTTCGTGCTTCATCGTGTGGATGGTGGGCAGGAAGATATAATCTACTTTTGGTCGATGAGCTGCTGCATATGGCCGTAAATAAGTTTGACCGGGTAGCAGGTCTCCCCTTGTGCGGTCTGCTGAGCCAGCCGGATCGTTTCCTCACTGGTGGGGTCGGTCAGGACGACATTGAAGCCCAACGAGGTAAAGAAGGCATTCGCCATCGGGAAGAATTTGTGGATCATCAACGCAAAAGGCACACCTACGGTCTTTTTACGTGGGTCACGTTTGCCAGTGTAACCCTCCAAAAGCAGTTTGTCCGCCTGCTTGTAGAAGTCAATATTCTTCTGAATCTCCGCACTGCGGCTGTCTTCTGCGTCCTTTGCCGGGCGGTCAAATCCCACAAATCGACTGAGTGCGTCGCCCACAGCTTCATGTGCCAGCAAAGCCGCGCCATACGCACCACTGATGGAAAAGATCGGGCTGACCTGTACGCGGTCGCCGTATGCGGATTGGAATGCCGCCACAATGCCGGGGTTGTAATCGACACCACCCTGCAAAACGATGTGCTGACCCACAGGTTTAGAACCAACCACTTTATGCAGATAGTTCTGCACGATGGAATGACAAAGGCCTGCGGCAATATCCGCCCGTGAAATACCTTCAGCGGAAGCGGACGCAATGGCCGTTTCGATAAACACCGTGCACCGTTCTCCCAAGGATGCCGGATGTTCAGAGGATAAGGCTAATGTGCCAAACTCCGCCAGTGGGATGCCCATACGGGCAGCTTGTTCTTCCACAAAAGAACCGGTAACGGCAGCACAGATCTTGTTCATCTGAAAATCCACAACTTCACCGTTCTGGATGCTGATGTATTTGCTATCCTGTCCGCCGATCTCAAACACAGTATCGACTTCCGGCACCCAGTGAGCTGCACCCTTGGCCTGCGCAGTGATCTCATCCCGGACAGCATCCGCGCCGATGCGCTTGCCGACACGCTCACGTCCGGAGCCGGTCACGCCGACAGCCGTAAACCGGATATCACCAAACCGCTGACGAATACTTGCAAGTCCTTTGCGGACAGCTCCTTCCGGTCACCTGCGGTGCGCAGATATTGAAAGTCTACCAGTTCACCGTCAGCACCGACCAGAACAAGATCGGTACTGGTAGAACCGATGTCGATGCCCAATGCGCAGCCGCTTTCTGGAATGATCTTGGTAGCGTTTGGCTCCGCAAGGCTCGTGCCGGAGCGCAGTTCCAGTTTGGGCAATGTTCCGACCGTGTGGTGTGTTGTTAGTGTACGGTCCAGAGAATCATTCAGTTGACGTAACGTGAACGAGCCGGATGCTTTGAGTGCAGCACCAAGAGCCGCTTCATATCGGGCAAACTCCGGAACGATGAGTTCTTTCTCACTCAACCCGAATACATCCCGGATGGCTCGGATCACGCCTGCATTGCAGGTAACACCACCGCAGAATACCACAGGTTTACAGACCGGAAGCCGCCGCACGATGGTCGCCTTATAGTTCCGGATTATGGCATAACACAACCCCAACAGGATATCCGGTGTGGAAACTCCTTCCTGCTGGCGGTGGATGATATCTGTTTTGGCAAAGACCGCACACCGACCGGAAAGGCGCGGAACACTCTGTGCCTGCTTTACCAGAGAAGAGTAATCCTCCAGCCTGCAGCCCACACGAGACATCTGGTCTTCAAAGAACGAACCTGTACCGCCCGCGCAGTGTTCGTTGACTGAAAACTGAGGTGCGCGGCTCTGCAAGTCCGTGATGAATCGCGCGCCCTGACTGCCAATTTCAATGACCGAACCCACCTGCGGAATGATCCAGCGCACACCCTCGACGATAGCTGGGATATCGCCTAAAGAGGGAATGGCTGAATCTTGCTCCAGCAGAGCCTCCGTGTTGCTTCCGGTCACACAGAGTGAAAACGGAGTATCCATCGCCAGTTCCAACGTGGAAAGACCCTTTTCAGGCAGACAAAGGGTTGCCATGATGCACCGCCATCCACTGCTTTTCAATTTCTTGATTTTTCAACAGCACCAACTTGACCGTTGATGTACCGATATCCATTCCCAACGAAAGCATTGTCTCACTCCTTCGATATCAACCCTGAACGTTATAGGGTTTGACATTTCAAACTTTATACCGTATAATAATGATGCCTTTTAATTAGACATCTCTAACCAAGAGTTTAACACAACTACCTCGGAGTGTCCGTTGTTATGGCAACGGCAAAGTAAATTTTAAGATGGAGCAATATTATTCAATTTTACAGCAATGCGGCATGTTCAACGGCATCCAGCCACGAAAATATAGGGAAGTCCTTAGTTGCTTGAATGCGACTGTCCGTGAATATCCTCGTGGTGCGCACATCGTCGAGCTGGGTGAGCAGAGCCACAATACGGGTGTTCTGCTGGATGGCACGATGGAAGAATTTTTTTATGATGAAAATGGCAATCAAATCAGCATCTGCCGTTTTTGTCCCGGAGAAGTATTTGGTGCAGAACTGGCCTGTACTGGCTGGACGGCAAGTCCGGTCTGTCTGCGTGCCAGTTCGGACTGTACCGTAATGCAGCTGGATTTCAGCGCATTGATGTCACAGAAGACGCTGACCTGTCCCTGCCGGATGCAAGTCACAGCAAATCTTATGCAGGATATGGCGCAGCAGCTTCTCTTTTTTAACACCAAAGTGCGTATTTTAGCACAAAAACGGCTTCGAGATCGTCTGAAGATTTATCTTCAAACCTTGACACCCGATGAAAAAGGCTGTTACAGTCTGCCCTACACCCGGACAGAACTGGCAGATTTCCTCTGTGTGGACCGCAGTGCTCTTTCCCGTGAGCTGTGCCGGATGCGCGATGAGAGGATCCTTGATTTTTCCGGTGCAAAGATTCACCTGTTGAACCCAACGTTTTTGTATGGTTGGAACTGACAGTACTTCTAAATCTATGAAAAAAATTGTCTGCCGAATATTTTTGTTCGACAGACAATTACTTTTAATCTTTTAGTGTACAACTACCGGACACATTCTTCAAATATTCTTCCGGCTCGCCGTTCAGAATCAAATCCGCATAGCCCAGTGGGTCATTGTAGATAATGTAGTCCAGTTCCGTCTGCTGCGCCATGGTCACGTCCAGTGCATCCTCAACCCCGGTACAGTCAATGGAAATTTTTCTCCCATAGAACACAAAAAATCCGAACCCTTCTCCTATTGGAAAAAAGTTCGGATTTTGTTGTTGTGGTGCACCTCCAGGGACTCGAACCCTGGGCCCACTGATTAAGAGTCAGTTGCTCTACCAACTGAGCTAGAGGTGCAAATATGACCCGTACCGGAATCGAACCGATGTTAAAGGCGTGAGAGGCCTCTGTCTTAACCGCTTGACCAACGGGCCATATAAAAGTCGGCGTCTACCTATTTTCACAAGCCGTTTCCAGCGAACTATCTTCGGCACAAGTGAGCTTAACTTCTGTGTTCGGAATGGGAACAGGTGGAACCTCACCGTCATCGACACCGACCGATCTGACTGAACCAGTATAACATGTTTGTTGTACTTTGTCCAGTGTTTCTTAGAAGGACGTGCCTTCAAAACTGAATAATCACTGCTTACATTTTTTCGTTGACTTAAAAGTCTCAAGCGAATTGTGGTCAAGCCCTCGACCTATTAGTACACGCTTGCTGAATGGATCACTCCACTTACACGTCATGCCTATCAACCTTGTAGTCTTCAAGGGGTCTTACCTGATCAAATCAGTGGGATATCTTATCTTTGGGTCGGCTTCACGCTTAGATGCTTTCAGCGTTTATCCGATCCGTACATAGTTGCCCAGCTATGCTCTTGGCAGAACAACTGGTGCGCCAGAGGTACGTCCGCTCCGGTCCTCTCGTACTAGGAACAGCTCCCATCAAATATCCTGCGCCCACGACAGATAGGGACCGAACTGTCTCACGACGTTCTGAACCCAGCTCGCGTACCGCTTTAATTGGCGAACAGCCAAACCCTTGGGACCGAATACAGCCCCAGGATGCGATGAGCCGACATCGAGGTGCCAAACCTCCCCGTCGATGTGGACTCTTGGGGGAGATCAGCCTGTTATCCCCAGGGTAACTTTTATCCGTTGAGCGATGGCATTTCCACTCACATACCACCGGATCACTAACTCCAACTTTCGTTACTGCTCGAACCGTCAGTCTCGCAGTTAGGCTCGCTTCTGCGTTTGCACTCTTTGCTTGATTTCCGTTCAAGCTGAGCGAACCTTTGAACGCCTCCGTTACTCTTTTGGAGGCGACCGCCCCAGTCAAACTGCCCACCTGACAGTGTCCCCCGCCTTGATTCAAAGGCGCAGGTTAGAATCCCAATATCGCAAGGATGGTATCCCAACGGCCACTCCACACGCGCCAAAGCACCTGCTTCCCAGTGTCCCATCTATCCTGTGCATGCAACATCGAAACCCAATATTAGGCTACAGTAAAGCTCCATGGGGTCTTTCCGTCTTGTCGCGGGTAACCGGCATCTTCACCGGTACTACAATTTCGCCGGGCGGGCTGTTGAGACAGTGCCCAAATCATTACGCCTTTCATGCGGGTCAGAACTTACCTGACAAGGAATTTCGCTACCTTAGGACCGTTATAGTTACGGCCGCCGTTCACTGGGGCTTCGATTCAATGCTTGCACATCTCCTCTTAACCTTCCAGCACCGGGCAGGCGTCAGCTCGTATACGTCATCTTTCGATTTAGCACAAACCTGTGTTTTTGGTAAACAGTTGCTTGGGCCGATTCTCTGCGGCTGCATTGCTGCAGCACCCCTTCTCCCGAAGTTACGGGGTCAATTTGCCGAGTTCCTTAACAACCCTTCTCCCGTTGGCCTTAGAATCTTCTTCCTACCTACCTGTGTCGGTTTGCGGTACGGGCACCGCAGAAATTCACACAGCTTTTCTCGCCATCTTCCATCCCGGACTTCGGTACTAACTTCCCTCGATCGCTACCGGAACCAACACCCGGCTCCGAGACTTCATATGTGTCCCTGTGTTTAACTCTTTTGGTGGTGACGGAATCTCTACCGTCTGTGCATCGGCTACGCCGTTAGGCCTCACCTTAGCTCCCGACTAACCTGGAGCGGACGAACCTTCCTCCAGAAACCTGAGGCTTTCGGCCATGCAGATTCTCACTGCATTCGCGCTACTCATTCCGGCATTCTCACTTCTATACACTCCACAGCCGCTTGCGCTACTGTTTCACCGCGTATACAACGCCCCTACCCAGCATGTAATCATGCTGCCTAAGCTTCGGTGTCAGGTTTAGCCCCGTTAAATTCTCCGCGCAAAGACGCTCGACCAGTGAGCTATTACGCACTCTTTGAATGAGTGGCTGCTTCTGAGCCAACATCCTGGTTGTCTACGTATCTTCACATCGTTTTCCACTTAACCTGACTTTGGGACCTTAGCTGTAGATCTGGGCTGTTTCCCTTTGACAATGACATTTATCTGACACTGTCTGACTCCCAAGCATCAATACTCTGGCATTCTGAGTTTGATAAGCTTCGCTAACCTCTCGGCCGCTAGGCTATTCAGTGCTTTACCTCCAGGTATCTAACTTGAGGCTAGTCCTAAAACTATTTCGGGAGAACCAGCTATCTCCGGGTTCGATTGGAATTTCTCCGCTACCCACAGTTCATCCGCCGCCTTTTCAACGGAGGTCGGTTCGGTCCTCCATGGAATTTTACTTCCACTTCAACCTGACCATGGGTAGGTCACCCGGTTTCGGGCCCATTATATGCAACTTAACGCCCTTTTCAAACTCGCTTTCGCTTCGGCTCCAGACCTTAAGTCCTTAACCTTGCTGCATACAATCGCTCGCCGGACCGTTCTACAAAAAGTACCCTATCACGCTTTGACGCGCTCTAGGTGCTTGTAGGCACAGGGTTTCAGGTTCTTTTCACTCCTCCCGGGTGCTTTTCACCTTTCCTTCACAGTACTATACGCTATCGGTCACTGGGTAGTATTTAGGGTTGGAGGGTGGTCCCCCCGTATTCCGACCAGGTTTCACGTGTCTGGCCGTACTCTGGAATTCGCTCGGCTCTTGTCGTTTTCACCTACGTGGTTCTCACACTCTCTGACCGGCCTTCCCATGCCGTTCGGTTAACAACTTAAGTCCTAAATGCGCTCCGTACCCCGAAAGTATTTCTACCTCGGTTTGCCCTCTTCCGCGTTCGCTCGCCACTACTTACGGAATCTCGTTTGATGTCTCTTCCTCGCCCTACTTAGATGTTTCAGTTCAGGCGGTTCCCTCGATATACCTATTTTGAAGTTCAGTATAACGTACCTGAGTATGAACCCAGGTGAGTTTCCTCATTCAGAAATCTCCGGATCAATGCTTATTTGCAGCTCCCCGAAGCTTATCGCAGCTTATCACGTCTTTCATCGGCTCCCAGTGCCAAGGCATTCGCCCTGCGCCCTTGTTCGCTTGACCTTCAAACGTTCTCTTAAGAACATTTGGTATCCTCTTGATTCTCTCTTGCCAACGAAGATTATTGTTACCCTTCCTTTGAAATTGTAATATTTCTTAAAAAAGAACTTACTATAATCTTTGTTTCGCAGTTATTATTCAGTTTTCAAGGTACGTCTTGGTGATGTCCTTCAAAGCCCGGTCTCCCGAAACTTTGCTCTTCATCACATGGTGGGCCAAAATGGACTCGAACCATCGACCTCACGATTATCAGTCGTGTGCTCTAGCCAGCTGAGCTATTGGCCCATGTGGTGGAGATTAAGGAATCGAACCCTTGACCCCCTGCTTGCAAAGCAGGTGCTCTCCCAGCTGAGCTAAACCCCCACATTAGGAATTGAGTTCCCTTTTCAGGGCCCTCAAAATCGAACAATATCTACTCTGCTTGTTTGTTACCTGTCCGAAAGATCTCCATCTTCGATGTCGCTCTTCGCCTGACTCCTTAGAAAGGAGGTGATCCAGCCGCAGGTTCTCCTACGGCTACCTTGTTACGACTTCACCCCAATCACCAGTTTTACCTTCGGCGGCGTCCTCCTTACGGTTAGACTACCGACTTCGGGTCCCCCCGGCTCTCATGGTGTGACGGGCGGTGTGTACAAGGCCGGAACGTATTCACCGTGGCATGCTGATCCACGATTACTAGCAATTCCGACTTCGTGCAGGCGAGTTGCAGCCTGCAGTCCGAACTGGGACGTTGTTTCTGAGTTTTGCTCCACCTCGCGGTCTTGCTTCTCTTTGTTAAACGCCATTGTAGTACGTGTGTAGCCCAGGTCATAAAGGGCATGATGATTTGACGTCATCCCCACCTTCCTCCGTTTTGTCAACGGCAGTCTGGCCAGAGTCCTCTTACGTAGTAACTGACCATAAGGGTTGCGCTCGTTGCGGGACTTAACCCAACATCTCACGACACGAGCTGACGACAACCATGCACCACCTGTCTCCTTGCTCCGAAGAGAAAACATATTTCTATGCCTGTCAAGGGATGTCAAGACTTGGTAAGGTTCTTCGCGTTGCGTCGAATTAAACCACATACTCCACTGCTTGTGCGGGCCCCCGTCAATTCCTTTGAGTTTCAACCTTGCGGTCGTACTCCCCAGGTGGATTACTTATTGTGTTAACTGCGGCACTGAAGGGGTCAATCCTCCAACACCTAGTAATCATCGTTTACGGTGTGGACTACCAGGGTATCTAATCCTGTTTGCTACCCACACTTTCGAGCCTCAGCGTCAGTTGGTGCCCAGTAGGCCGCCTTCGCCACTGGTGTTCCTCCCGATATCTACGCATTCCACCGCTACACCGGGAATTCCGCCTACCTCTCCATCACTCAAGAACACAGTTTTGAAAGCAGTTTATGGGTTAAGCCCATAGATTTCACTTCCAACTTGTCTTCCCGCCTGCGCTCCCTTTACACCCAGTAATTCCGGACAACGCTTGTGACCTACGTTTTACCGCGGCTGCTGGCACGTAGTTAGCCGTCACTTCCTTGTTGGGTACCGTCATTATCTTCCCCAACAACAGGAGTTTACAATCCGAAGACCTTCTTCCTCCACGCGGCGTCGCTGCATCAGGGTTTCCCCCATTGTGCAATATTCCCCACTGCTGCCTCCCGTAGGAGTCTGGGCCGTGTCTCAGTCCCAATGTGGCCGTTCAACCTCTCAGTCCGGCTACTGATCGTCGCCTTGGTGGGCCGTTACCCCGCCAACTAGCTAATCGGACGCGAGCCCATCTCAAAGCGGATTGCTCCTTTTCCCTCTGGTCGATGCCTACCCGTGGGCTTATGCGGTATTAGCAGTCGTTTCCAACTGTTGTCCCCCTCTTTGAGGCAGGTTCCTCACGCGTTACTCACCCGTTCGCCACTCGCTCGAGAAAGCAAGCTCTCTCTCGCTCGTTCGACTTGCATGTGTTAGGCGCGCCGCCAGCGTTCGTCCTGAGCCAGGATCAAACTCTTTATAAATGATATTTATCACTTTTAAAGTGTTAAATCTTGTTCGCTCAGCACGCAATCGCTTGCGTCCTGTGTGAATTACTTTTGGAATTGTTTTTAGTGTTTTTCCAAACACTTAAAAGGTTCCTTACAAGTTTTTCGATATTGTTCAATTTTCAAGGTCCTGTGTGCCTCAGCCTTGCGGCTGAAAGCTTATTTATTTTATCACTTTCGTGATAAGTTGTCAAGCACTTTTTTGAATTATTTTTGAGTTTCTTGTCGAAGCTCATCGATTCTTCACGTTAGGACGTTCCTTCTGAAGTGTTTCATTCTGTCGGATGTCCGCCTGACAGTAATGTATTTTAGCACAGCCTTTTGCAAAAAGCAAGCATTTTCTTCATATTTTTCGCAAAAATCCGGCTTTTGGCTTTTTGCCCAGTTTTTTCCTTTTAATCTGGAAAGTATGACATCTAATCTTCTAAAGGCGGCGCAGCTGCACCAGTATCTTGCGTTCCCGCCGGGAGATCTGCACCTGCGTGGTATGCAGCACCTTTGCAGTTTCACTCTGGGTCTTGTTTCCATAAAACCGCAGGCGGATCAATTGCTTGTCCTGTTCCGGCAAAGCGTGAAGCACCTCTTCCAGACTGATACGTTCTGCCAATGCTTCTTCCGGGGATTCTACTGGAATATCCATCTGCCGGTCCTCTTCTTCATTTTCCGGGGTCAGGCTCATGGCAGGCTGTGCCGCCTGAATGGCAAGTGTGATGTTCTCTGCAGGTTCATTCAATTCTTCCGCCAGCTGAGAAAGGGTCGGCTCCGTACCGCACACTTTCATGTGATGCTCCCGTGCCGCCTGTACGCGCATTCCTAATTCTTTTAAAGAGCGGCTCACCTTGACTGTGCCGCCATCCCGGAACAGCTTTTTGATCTCGCCTAAAATTACCGGCACTGCATAGGTAGAAAAGCATACGCCGCGGCTCTCATCAAAATTATCGCAGGCTTTTACAAGTCCCATGCATCCGGCACTGTACAGGTCATCGTACTCTATGCCCCGCCCGCGGAAGCGCCCGGCGCAGGCGTGCACCAGCCCCAGATTCTGCTCAATGAATGCGTCCCGCCGGGTCTTATCCGATACCATGCTCCTGCCTGCCTTTCCTGTTATGTATCATTCTCTCTGGGCCAGACGCTTGATGAGCAGCACCTTTGTACCCTTGCCGGGCTTTGAGATGACCTTGACCTTATCCATAAAGCTCTGCATCACCGCAAAGCCCAGGCCGGAGCGTTCCTCCGGGTTTCCAGTGGTGTACAGCGGTTCCATGGCCTGCGGGATATCCGGGATGCCGATACCCTTATCTGCCACCGTGATGTGCACCTCCCGCCCGGGATAGACTGCAATGCTCATGGCCACCGGCCCGATGTGGTCCGGGTAGGCATGGACGATGCAGTTGGTCACCGCCTCAGACACTGCCGTTTTGATATCGGCCAGCTGCGGCACGGTGGGGTCGTACCGGGCAAGAAAGGCCGCTGCTGCGCCCCGGGCGTAGCTTTCGTTCACGCTGAGGGAATCAAACTGGATCTTTGTTGTGTTTTCCGCTTTCATGGTTTATTCCTCCTTCTGTCCTGCATCCGTGCAGGGGATGCGCGCCAGCTGCAGTACCTTTTCCAGCTGGGACGGTGTGTGCTGCACCCGCAGTGCCGTGCCCAGTGTGCGGGCAATGCGCTGCCGCCCCAGGATCAGCCCTACACCGGATGAATCCATAAATCCGACCCCGCCAAAATCCAGGATCATGGTCTGCGGGGCACGGCTGACCAGTGCATCATCCAGCTGGATGCGCAGGCTTTGCGCCGCATCGTGATCGATCTCGCCCGCAAGGTAGGCATAAAGCACATCGCCCGCCGGGCTGAAGCTTACCGTTGCCATGGTTTGTCCATCTCCTTTGCCAAAAATAAAAAGATCCCGTACACATGGTTTCAGTGTACGGGATCTTTCGTTTATTTTTTAGGGAAGCGTGTCGGCTCAGTTGTTCACCAGCAGTTCGGCCGCTTCCAGCGCGGCAGCTTCACCGCCGCAGACCAGCAGGCCGCGGCGGGTGTTGGCATGAGCCAACTCCACTGCTTCGGCAATGCTGGTGCACATCTCGGCATCAAAATGATATTTTGCCTTTTCGGTCAAACGGGCCGTCATCTCGTCATCGCCGCCTGCCGGGGTGACAAGATACACCTTATCAAAGGGGTTCTCACTCATGCCGGGCATGGTGGACTTATCCTTTTTCTGCTCTTCAGGGGTCAGGCCGGTCTCCAGTGCGGAGAAGAACGCTTCGGCTCCCTCCTCCTCTGCCAGACCGATGATGGCGCTCATATGGCGCACCTTGGCCATGTTGAGCACACGCAGCAAGGCTGCTGCCTGCTGCGGGGTGCGGCAGGCATCCAGAATGATGAGTGGGCGCTGCGAGATGACCCGGATGCTGCTGCGGTTTTCCACCGCAGCCAGACCTTCCAGAATGGCATCGTCGGTAATATCAAAGCCCTTGCGGCACAGCGCCAGCGAAAGCTCCACAGCCATGGCAGCGCTGCCCGCCGCATGACGGCCCAGAAAAGCCAGCGGCACGGTATATCCGCCGTAGTCCACCTTGCTGGCAAACTTTTCTGCCTCCAGAAAGGTGATATCCTCCGGGTCCGGCACCACCAGCTCACAGCCGCACTTGCCTGCGGCCACGATCAGCTCGCTGAGTACAGACTTGGGCTGCTCCGGCGCGGTGACGCAGATGCTTTACTTGCGCATGACACCTGCTGCCAGAGCCGCAAGGCGCTCCACCGAGCGGCTCACACCGTCCGGGCCGACCGAGGTGACGGCGCACACCGGCATGCCGGGCAGCGCTTCCGCAAGGCCCGCATCCGGCAGTTCCACCACGGCCAGCGTGCAGCCCGCTGCGCCAAAGCAGTTGGCCGCAGCGGCCAGCTCCGCTGCATCCTGCGGCAGGGCTTCGGCTGCGGAAAGGGCATCCGCAGTCAGAGCCAGCAGGCCCTCGTCCACCGGGGCATCATCGATGCAGATGCGCTCCGACAGCGGGCGGCACCCGGCATGGTACAGGCCGGCATGGATTCCTGTGCGTGCAGGATGGCCGCCAGCAGACGGGCCGTCACGGTCTTGCCTGCCGTGCCTGCCACGCCCACGAACTGCACCTTCTGCACCGGCGCGGTGAACGCGGCGCGCAGCTGTTCGGTGGAGGCAAAACCGTCCGGCAGGGCGGCAAAATACTGATTTGCCTGTTCGATGGTCATTGGTTACTCCTTATTACGATGGTTGAACAACAATCTGCACAGCGCCATGAGCACCAGCGCCGTAAGGATGCCCGCCAGAACACCGGCTGAATCCAGCCACACATCGGTGACCTGACTGCTGCGTCCGGGCGAAAAGATCTGGATGGTCTCATCGGTCAGCGCAGTGAGCACGCCGCCCAGCATGGGCACGCTGATGTGCCAGATATACTGCCGGGTATACACCCGCATACACAGCATGAGCAGAAAGCCCTCCAGCATATACTCGCAGAAGTGTGCCAGCTTGCGCACGATGTGGTCGGTCAGGCGCTGGGCAAGGGCCGGATGGCCCAGACGGCGCAGAGCCGCCTGCAGCAGAGTGAGCACCCGGCCGCTGGACACAGTAGACACCGAGGCGATCTTCATGGAATTGGAAAAGATGAACGCGATGCAGCCGATGAGAGCAAGGGTAAAGATCACCCGCCCTGCGGTCACCCACGGCGAAGTGCGCTGTGCGCTGCTGTTATATTCCCCGCTCAAATCAGCCCAGAGCCTTGATGCTCTGCTCGATGTTGGCCAGCTTATCCTGGCTCTTGGCGTACTTATTGCGGATATCCTCCACCAGTGCCGCCGGGGCGCGCTCCACGAACTTGGGTTGTTCAGCTGGTTCGCGAACATGGCCATTTCCTTTTCGGCCTTGGCCTTTTCCTTGTTCAGGCGGGCCAGTTCCTTGTCGCGGTCGATCAGCTCCATCATGGGGATGAAGCCGCGGGCGGCGTGGGTGGACACCTGCACCATGCCGTCGGTGCTGCCCTCGTACTTGTCGGTAAAGGTGACCTCGGTAGCAAAAGCAAACTTTGCCAGATAGACCTGTGCCTTCTGGAAGGGTGCTGCGTCGGCGGTCTCGATGATCATGCTGGTCTTTTTGGCGGGGTGGACATTCATCTCGGTGCGCATGGTACGCACGGCCTTGATGTAGTCCATGACCTTTTCAAAAGCTTCCTCTTCGTCGGCCCAGTTGTGAGCTTCGTCAAAGGTGGGCCAGCTCTGGGTCATGATGGTCTCGGCAGAGCCGGGCAGAGCCTGATACAGCTCCTCGGTGATGAAGGGCATGAAGGGATGCAGCAGCTTGAGGGCCTTGTCCAGCACATACACCAGCACACGGCGGGCGGTGTCGGCCTGCTCGGCATCGCCGGAGTTCAGGCGGGGCTTTGCAATCTCGATGAACCAGTCACAGTAGACATCCCAGATAAAGCTGTTGATCTTGGCGGCGGCCAGACCCATCTCGTAGTGGTCGAGGTTGTCGGTCATGGCACCGGCCACCTGATTCAGCTTGGTGAGCACCCACTTGTCGCTCATGTCCAGCTTGTCCTCACTGGGCAGACCCGGGGTAAAGTCCTCGGGCAGGTTCATCAGCACAAAGCGGGTAGCATTCCACAGCTTATTGGCAAAGTTGCGGGCAGCCTCCACCTTCTTTTCGATATAACGCATGTCGTTGCCGGGGTGGAGCCATCCACCAGCATAAAGCGCAGGGCGTCTGCGCCGTACTGTGCAATGACCTCCAGCGGGTCGATACCGTTGCCCAGGCTCTTGGACATCTTGCGGCCCTGGCTGTCGCGCACGATACCGTGGATGCAGACAGTGCTAAAGGGTGCCTTGCCGGTGTAGGCCAGACCGGAGAAGATCATGCGGCTGACCCAGAAGCCGATGATGTCGTAGCCGGTAACGAGGGTGTTGGTGGGGTAGAAATACTTGAGGTCTTCGCTCTCCTCATTGGGCCAGCCCAGCGTGCTGAAGGGCCACAGAGCCAGGAGCAGGAGCGTGAGAACCCAGCGCAGCCAGGGAGGACTTGACGGTCATCGCCGCAGTCGCACCATGCCGGGATCTGATGGCCCCACCACAGCTGACGGCTGATGCACCAGTCGCGGGTGTTCTTCATCCAGTTCATATAGTTCTTGGTGAAGCGCTCGGGCACGAACTTGATCTCGCCCTTCTCGACGCTCTCAATGGCAGGCTTTGCCAGCGGCTCCATCTTGACGAACCACTGCTTGGACACCATGGGCTCGATGGTGGAGTGGCAGCGGTAGCAGGTGCCCACCTCGTGCTTGAGGGGCTCGATCTCCTTCAGGAAGCCGCCTGCTTCCAGATCGGCCAGAATGGCCTTGCGGGCCTCGAGGGTGGTCATACCGGCGTACTTGCCGCAGTCCAGCACCTCCGGCTCATTGATGGCGTTCTTGCCGGCGGCGAACAGGGCATCGGCAGCAGCCTTGTCGGCAGCACCGGTCATATGGCCGTCGTAGGTGAACACACGCACGATGGGCAGGTCGTGGCGCAGACCCACTTCAAAGTCGTTAGGGTCGTGAGCGGGGGTGATCTTGACCACACCGGTGCCCTTGGTCATGTCGGCGTGCTCGTCGCACACAATGGGGATCTCCTTGTTCAGCAGGGGCAGCACCACATGGCAGCCGTGCAGATGGGCATAGCGGGGGTCATCGCCGTTGATGGCAACAGCGGTATCGCCCAGCATGGTCTCGGGACGGGTAGTAGCCAGCTCCAGCATCTCGCCGGTCTCCTTGACCGGGTACAGCAGGTGCCAGAAGCTGCCGTCCTTCTCCTCGTACTCCACCTCGGCATCAGAAATGGAGGTGTTGCAGTGGGGGCACCAGTTGACCATGCGGTTGCCGCGGTAGATCAGGCCCTTGTCGTACAGGCGCACGAACACTTCCTTGACAGCCTCGGAGCAGCCCTCGTCCATAGTAAAGCGCTCACGATCCCAGTCGCAGCTGCTGCCCAGCTTCTTCAGCTGGCTGACGATGCGGTTGCCGTACTTGGTCTTCCATGCCCAAGCGCGCTCCAGAAAACCGTCGCGGCCCACCATCTCCTTGGTCAGGCCCTCGGCGCGCACGCATGGCCTCCACCACCTTGGCTTCGGTAGCAATGGATGCATGGTCGGTACCGGGCACCCACAGGGCGGCATAGCCCTGCATCCGCTTGGTGCGGATGAGGATGTCCTGCATGGTGTTATCCACCGCATGGCCCATGTGCAGCTGACCGGTGACGTTCGGGGGCGGCATCACAATGGTGAACGGTTTTTTATCCGGGTCTGCCTTCGTGTGGAAGTAGCCGCCGTCCAGCCAGAACTGGTAGATGCGGTCTTCCACCTGGCTGGGATCGTACTGTTTTGCAAGTTCTTTCATAGGGTCCTCCCAGTAAAAAATGATGAAGTGGGACGAAAAGCCGTCCCACGGAACGTTCCACGGGACGGCTGTAATAACCGCGGTACCACCCAAATTGCGCAGAGCATCCTGCGCCCCTTGATGCCCCGGTAACGTGGGACAGCTCCGAGAGCGGCTTGCTCTTCAGCTCACCGCTCCTGCTCCAAAGTGACAGCACACCGCCCGACCGTACCGGATTCACAGCATTCTCCGGCTCTCTGAACGGCAAATGCAGTGCACACTCTTCTTCAACGCATTTATAAAAGAATATAGCGTTTTTGTGCGATTTGTCAATTACTTTTTCTTCAAAAGAATTTATCCCGATGCATCTTACGGTTTGGGCCTTATTCGTGAAAACGCGTTTGGAGTGGCCCGCAGGCCACGACAAACGCAAATATAAAAAATATTTTTTCCGCTATCAATGGCCAGAACAAACGCATCGGCCATTTTCAATCCGCGATCCCTTCATCCTTCAGCCTTGCAATGAGCCGCTCCATCAGAGCGATGCGGTTGAAGGGGGTCATCAGGTAAAAGCCGTCTGCATAGGGCGCTGCAGCCTGCGCGGCCTTCACCGAGACTTCCAACCCCAGCTCTTCGCCCTGCGCACGGTCCAGCCCGGCAAAACGCTCGATGATCTCAGCATCCACATGGATGCCGTTGACCTCGTTCTCCATAAAGATGGCGTTGCGCTGGCTCACCACCGGCATGATGCCGGCCAGAATTTTCGCCTTTTCGCCCAGTGTTTCGCGGGTCTTTTTCAGGTTCACCACCGCCTGTGCGGAGAGCACCGGCTGGGTAAGGAAGCCGCTCATGCCATTTTGCAGCTTTTCCTGTGCGCGGCGCAGCTCCACATCAAAGTTGCGGGCGTTCAGGTTCAGCGCACCGAACACGGTGAGGGGCGAGGGCATCTCCCGGCCCTCCCCTGCCAGCGAGACGATGTACTGCGCCAGCTTGCGGGAGTTGAACTGGTACACATTTTCACTCGTCCGCCCGCGGTGGGGATAGGGTCGCCGGTGATGGCCAGCACCTCCCGCACGCCCTCGGCGTACAGGCCCAGCAGCAGGGCCTTGGTGGCGTTCAGATTGCGGTCGCGGCAGGTCATGTGGGGCAGCACGTTCAGCCCCAGCTCCCGGTGCACCCGGCAGGCCACCAGCGAAGAATCCATCCGTGCCCGGGCAATGGGACAGTCCGCAATGGTCAAAAGGTCTGCACCAGCAGCCTGCAGGCGGCGTGCACCGTCCAGATAGCCGGTCAGGTCGGCATCCTTGGGGCTGTCCAGCTCAATGGCGATCACCTTTTTGCCCGCGTTCAGCTTGCGCAGAAAGGCATCGTCTTTTTCCACCTCCGGCTTTGCGGCAGTGGAGACTGCTGCTGCCGGGGCTGCAGGCAGTGTTTCCGGCAAGGCATCCAGTGCCGCACGCAGGGCCGCAATGTGGGCAGGCGTAGTGCCGCAGCAGCCGCCCAGAATGCGCACACCCTCGGCAGCAAGGCGGGCCAGCTCCCGTGCAAAATATTCCGGCTTGCCCTGATACTGCACCCGGGTGCGTGTGACCACCGGGTAGCCCGCGTTGGGCATCACTGCAAGCGGCAGCTTTGTCTCGCCAAGCTGCTGCACCAGCGCACGCATGGCACCGGGAGCAGAAACGCAGTTCAGGCCCACAGCATCCACTGCACCGCAGGCAGTCATGCTGCGCACAAGCTCTGCGCAGTGACGGCCCTCGCGGGTGTAGCCGTCCGGCAGCACTGCAAAGGACACCAGCACAAAGGCATCCGGCACGGCTTCTCCTTGATTTTTTTTGCCGCTTCGGCCACACCGGCATCGCTGCTCAGCGTCTCAAACAAAAAGTTCTTTGCACCCAATGCGGCAAACCGCTCGGCAAGGGCCGTATAGATCTGTGCCGCCGGGAGTGCCTCGGTGTCCGGGGCCGGGCCAAGATCGGCAAACACGGCAGCGCTGGTCTTTGCAGCGGCCTGTGCAGCCAGTTTCCAGCCTTCGTCCGCCATGGCCTCCCACATGGGGTTCTGCGCTGCTGCCATGCGCGGCAGGCCGAAGGTGTTGGTCTTGATCGCATCGGCACCCGCTTCCAGATACGCGCGGTGCACGGTCAAAATGCCGTCCGGGTCCAGCAGGTTTGCCTGCTCACATTCCTGCCCGGGCTTTGCCTTATAATATGTACCCATGCCGCCATCGAACAGCAGCGGGCGCTTTTTTAAAATTTCACGCACATCCTTCATGAGGGAGTTCTCCTTTTTCCTACAAAAACGCTTGGCTTTCAGTTTAATGCACAAAAGCCGTCCGGTCAAGCGTTTTTTCACGGCGGCGCTTGCAGTAACGCAAAATTTGTGCTATCCTATGCATACTTTATAAAGTGGGGAGGTGTGTGCCATGCGCCATGCCGGAACGCAAACGCTTGAGACCGACCGGCTTTTCCTGCGCCAGCTTCTGCCCGAGGATGCCGAGCAGATGTATACGAACTGGGCATCCGACCCGGAAGTGACCCGCTTTCTGCGGTGGGAGCCGCACAAAAACGCGCTGGAGACCGTAGGTCTGCTGGCGGCATGGGCCACCCTTTACCCGAACCCGGACTACTACCAGTGGGCCATTGTGGAAAAGGCTTCTGGGCAGGTGTTTGGCAGCATCGGCATCTTCAATGCTCTGCTCGGTGACCCGGCACAGAAAGCGCTCTGGCCGCAACAGGACTGCACAGACGGCATCTGGGAAGCAGGCTACTGCATCGGGAAGCACTGGTGGAACCATGGTTTTGCAACCGAAGCTTTAAAAGCAGCAGTAAACTACTGGTTTGAGAATACAGACGGCGGCTGGCTCACCTGCTGCCACGCAAAAGAGAACCCTGCCAGCGGCCGGGTGATGGAAAAAGCAGGCTTTCTCTACCACCACGATGCCATTGATCATAAATTTGACGGCACACCAGTGGAATGCAGAAGCTATCTGCTGACAAGAGAACGATATAACAGAAAGGACTTACCTTGAGCGAACTTTACGATATTTTGGTAGAAACACCCCCGACGAAGGTCATTCTGCTGGCGCTGGATCAGGGCCTGTGGGACTGCGAGCGCAGCCTTGCAGAGCTTTCCGCCCTGTGCGAAGCAAACCACATGGAAGCCGTGGCACAGGTGACCCAGAAGCGCCAGACCCCAGAGACCGGCATCGTGCTGGGCAGCGGCAAGCTGGAGGAAGCATCCCTTGCCGCCGAAACGCTGGGCGCGGAATGCGCCGTATTTGACGGTGAACTGACCGGCACCAGATCCGCAACATCTCCAATGCGCTGGGCGGACTGGAAGTGATCGACCGCACCATGCTGATCCTGGAGATTTTCCGCAGCCGTGCGGTGACGGGCGAGGGCAAATTGCAGACGGAACTTGCCCTTTTGCGCTACCGCCTGCCCCGTCTGCAGGGCATGGGCGAAGCGCTCAGCCGTCAGGGCGGCGGTGGCGGCGGCGGCGGTGGTGCCCGCCGCGGTGCCGGTGAGACCAAGCTGGAACTGGACCGCCGTCATGTGCATGCCCGCATCGATGCGCTGGCTGAAAAGCTGGCCGAAATGGAAAAGCGCCGGGGCGAGAGCCGCAAGGCCCGTGCCAAGACCGGGATGCCGGTGGTCAGCCTTGTAGGCTATACCAACGTGGGCAAATCCAGCCTGATGAATGCTCTGTGCGGCCCCAGCGTAGCCGAAGCGGACATGCTGTTTGCCACCCTGGACCCCACCAGCCGCAAGCTCGTTCTGCCCAGCGGCATGGCGGTGCTGCTGGTGGACACGGTGGGCTTTGTGTCCCGCCTGCCCCACAATCTGGTGGAAGCCTTCAAGTCCACGCTGGAAGAAGCGGCATGGTCGGACGTGATCATCCGTGTGGCAGACGCAGGCGATGAACAGCGGGAAGAGCAGCTGGCCGTCACGGATGAGGTTCTGGACGGGCTGGACTGTGCGGACATCCCCCGCCTGACCGTCTACAACAAGTGCGATAAGCCGGGTGCCATGAGCTTTGACCCGGACATCCTGCTCACCAGTGCCAAGACCGGCTACGGTCTGGACACCCTGCTGGCAAAGCTGGACGAGGTGCTCAGCGACCGGGTGCACACCTTAAAGGTGCTGCTGCCCTACGATAAACTGGGCCTTGCCGCCCCCATGCGGGAGCGCGGCAGCGTGCAGGTGGAGGAATACCGGGAGGACGGGCTGTATCTGGAGGGCATCGTCAAGACGGAAGACCTGCACTGCTTTGAAGGGTATCTGGTCTGATAGGCGTACACGATCTAAATCGCCTCCGCTGTGCTCCGGCTATCATCAGCGGAATAATATTTTGAGATAGAACAAGCCCGGAAAGTCTGCGGACTTTCCGGGCTTGCATTTTCACGGGCGGGGTCGCAGCCGAAAGCAGCTGCTCATGGGTCGAGTACATTGTCTGCCACTGCTTTTTAAAAGAAAAAACCCAACAAACACAAAACCAGCCTGGCAGCGGGCTTTGTGTATAGAGGGGTGGGAAAGTATATAAAGTGGTGAATCTCAAATTCAAAGCGGCAGGCGCTTTCTGTTCTGCGCTGCCTTGCATGATGTATTATACCCCTTTTTGTTTTCTTGTCAAACAAAATTTTCCGGTTTTGCTTTAAATTAAGTCTTTACTTTTTCGGTAAAACTTTATATAATTAACGCAAAGCAAAGCAAAAGCAAAATTTTTTGGCTTTTGTATGTTTGCACCAACAATAAAGTTTACTTTCAAAAAATTTTATACAATCCAACATATTTTCAAAAAGGAGTATTCCCCATGGATGATCTGGATCGTAAGATTCTCTCCCTGCTGGCAAAGAACGCACGGATGCCGGTCAAGGAGATCGCCGAGCAGGTATCACTGACCAGTCCTGCTGTTTCCAGCCGCATTCACAAGCTGGAAACGGATGGCATCATCAGCGGCTACACCGTCACCCTGAACCGCCCCGCTGACCGGATGTATGTGGATGCCCTCATCAGCCTTTCGGTAGCACCTTCCAAGCAGGATGCCTTTCTGGAGCTGTGCAGCGCAAGGAAGTGCTGCAGTGCTACCACGTCACGGGTGCATACACCTTCCTTGTCAAGGTGAGCTGCGGCAGCATGCCCCAGCTGGAACACCTGATCCTGCAGTTCCAGAAGCTGGGCACCACCAGCACCCAGATCATCCTTTCCACGCCGGTGAACCACGGCGAGCTGGATGCCCTTATGCTGTAACGCTGTTCATAAAATGGTTACGTTTGCGGTGCAATTCTGCCGGGGTGTTCTTTCGTATTATGGATAGCAGGCGCAAAACAGCACACAATAGCTTCAAAACCGCTGCGCCCGCTTTCACACGAAGATTTTCACACACGAAAGGACTTCATTTATGAAACGTATCATTGCTTCCCTGCTTGCCGGTCTGTGCCTGCTTGCTCTGGTGGGCTGCTCTGCCGGCAGCAAGGCCGACTCTTCCGCCCCGAAGGACTACTCTCAGATCATCCACGATGCCCGCACCGACGAGGACAACGAATACGATATGATCTTTACCAAAGGTGAAGACGGCAAATTCACCGCCATCGACGGCTACAGCGCCGAGTATGAGGCCGACCAGCTGAATGACGAGCTGAAAGACATCGTGTTCCCCCTGCTGGGCCTTGAGGACGGCAGCTACGAGAGCTTTGCTGCCTCTGTTTCCTCCATGATGGTGCGCAGCTACGCCGTTGCCATCGTAAAGCCAGCCGAGGGCAAGACCGATGCCGTGAAAGCCGCACTGGAAGCCTATGTGCAGAGTGAGCAGCAGTCCATGGAGCACTATCTTGAGGATCAGTATCTGGTCGCCAAGGCGGCCACCGTCACCGTAGCTCCCACCGGTGAGGTGGTTCTGGTGTGCGCCGAGGATCACGACACCATTCTTTCCAACATCGAGAAAGCCCTTGCCGCATAATTTTTGCCCTGCCGAAGCCGCATCCTGCCGGGATGCGGTTTCTTTTTGTGTGCAGATATGCTATACTGTTCCCGTGAACTTGCACTGAAATACAGGAGTATTTATGTATAAAGCGACTATCGTGATCCCGAATATCAACGGCAAGGGCTGGCTGAAGGATTCTATCGAGTCGGTCTATGCCCAGACCGAACAGAACTTCCGGCTCATTGTGGTGGACAACGGTTCCACCGACGAAAGCCTTGAGCAGGCCCGCAGCTATTGCAGCCGCGAAAATTTCACCCTCATCGAAAACGGCACCAATACCGGCTTTTCCCATGCAGTGAATCAGGGCATTGCGCCGGCGGACAGTGAATATGTGGTGCTGTTCAACAACGATGCCTTTGCCGAACCCCAGTGGCTGGAAGAGCTGATCCACACCGCTGAGACCGACCCGAAAATCTTTGCAGTGCAGAGCCTGATGATCCGACACTTTGACCGGGAGCTGGCCGACGATGCCGGCGATTACGTCACCTGGATGGGCTTTGCCTGCAAGACCGGCGATGGCCGCCGCGCAAGCCGCTACACCCGGCAAAAGCGCATCTTCTCGGCCTGCGGCGGTGCGGCGCTCTACCGCAAGAGCATTCTGGACGAGATCGGCAATTTTGACGAGAACTTCTTTGCCTACTTTGAGGATGTGGACCTGAGCTGGCGCGCCAACAATGCAGGCTATAAAAACCTGCTCTGCCCCACCGCCAAGTGCTACCACATCTGCGGTGCCAGCACCGGCGCGGTGAAGTACAACGCCTTCAAAAGCCAGCAGAGCGGCCGCAACAGCATCCTGCTGCCCCTCAAGAACGAACCGCTGCTGATGCTGATTTTAAACTTCATCCCGCTGGCCGTGGGCTACCTGCTCAAGTGCTACAAGTTCCACAAACAGGGCTTTGGCGAGGCATGGGACAAGGGGATGCACGAAGCCTTTGCCCTGCTGAAAAGCGGCAGGCTGGGCAAGCGGCCTTTCCGCCTGAAGGATCTGCCCAACTACATCCTGATGGAGCTGTGGATGATCTGGAACATGGTGCCGTACCTGTGGTACCGGCTGGTGATCGTAAAATTTGACCTCAAATAAAAAATACCGGATACGAAGCATCTGCCTTGTATCCGGTATTTTTGTTTTGTATTATGCCGCCGGGCTGGCTGCGCTTTCGTCCGCCTGTGCCTCGGTGCTGTCGGCGGGCTGTTCCTCCGCCTGTGTATCCACGCCCTCGTCTGCAGCGGTGCTGTCTGCCTCAGCCGAAGCAGAATCCGAACCGGCTGCTGCAAGAATGGCATCCTGCACATCGCTTTCTGCCATGGGTTCCGGCACATTCGCGGCCGGTGTGCTTTCCGTGCTCTCGGCCTTGGTCTCGCTCTCGGTCAGGCCGGTGAGATACCAGCTGCCGCTCTGGCGCTCGAACAGATAATCCATGTACTTGGTGGGCGTATCCGAAGAAACATTGATGATGCTGTCGTCTGTGCTGGTGGTGGGGATATAGCCCACGGTCACATGCAGCTTGCCGCTGCGCTTGAACAGCTTGGTCACGACAGCGCGGTAGTAGCCCACCGTGCCGGTGACCGGAATCTTATAGCACTGGGTGGCATCGTCAAACTCGATGGTCATATCCTCCATCTCAAAGCTGCGGTGGGTCAGCTTGAAGCCGGGGCCAAGCAGCTTTGCAAGGTAGGCATCCACATCCAGCGAGGGCAGCAGCAGCTGTTCGGTGTCGGGGTCGGTATTGTAGTTGTCAAAGCCGCCCTGCGTTTCCTGAATATTATAGATGCAGCCCCACACCGCAGCTTCGCGCAGAGTCAGGTCGTCGATGTTCTCAATGCCGTCAAATGGCATGGGGTCAAACAGCACAAGCCCTTCCAGCTTATCTTCATATTCCTGCTTTTGGGCGGTATCATCGAACAGGTTCGCCACCGCGCCCACACCGGCCCGCAGCACGGTAACAAAGCCCACGATCACCAGAATGGCAACCAGAAGGCCCAGTGCCTGCCGCCCGCGGCGGCGCTGCATCCGGGCATGTTCTTCAGGGGTAATATAATGTTTCATAGTTGTTTTATCTCCCAGGGTTCTCAAATGCTACAGTGTCCAGTATACCACATACCGGCCCATTGTGCAAAACTATGCCCGTGGTTTTTTTGTGAAAAGCGCATTCCTTATTCCCATGTCTTCCACACATCGGGCTGGTAGCCCACGGTGGCCTTGCGGCCATTGCGTACAATGGGCGTTAAAAACAGCTGCTGGTTCTCAAACAGCTTGTCCTCCTTCTGCCAGTCCACCAGTGCGTCCAGAAGTGCAAGGGTCTGCTTGTCCTTCGCATTGGGGTCCACCAGCTTTTCCCAGCCGCCAAGAGCGCGGGCCACGTTCTCGAACTCGCCGCGGCTCATCTCTTTTTCCTTGAGGTCGATCATCTGGAACTTGATGCCGCGCTCCTTGAAATAGCGCTGGGCCTTTTTGGTATCAAAGCACTTGCTTGTGCCAAAGATCTGAATATTCATGGTCTGTACCCTCCTGAATTTTTATTGTACCACATCCTGTGCCCTCTGCATAGGCATAATTCGCAGCCGGATGGGCCATACTGCCCGCAGGGCATTATCAGAAGGAGGTTTTTCTATGAACGCATATGTTGACCCTGATTTGTGCATTGGCTGCACTCCAGTGCGCCGGGCTTTGCCCCGCCGTGTTCCAGATGGAAGGCACGCTGGCCGTGGCCCAGCCCGGGCCGATCCCACCGGAGGAGGTGCCGCAGGCTGTGGACGCAGCCAACGCCTGCCCGGTAAGCGCGATCCGCATCGAGGAGTAAGAGGGAAGGCCGTCAACCATGTTGGCGGCTTTTTTACGCAAAAATCCGCTGGGCACGGTTTTGTGGTATAATGCAGAATGTGTAATAATGCAATGGAGGAACACGACTATGCGTTTACTGGTCATTGACGGCAACAGCATTGCCAACCGTGCTTTTTTTGGCATCAAGCTGCTGACCACCAAGGACGGACGATACACCAACGCCATCTATGGCTTTCTGAATATCCTGCTCTCCCTGCTTAAGGAGTGCGAACCCGACGAGGTGGCGGTTGCCTTTGACCTGAAGGCTCCCACCTTCCGCCACAAAATGTACGATGGCTACAAGGCCACCCGCCATGGCATGCCCGAAGAGCTGGCCCAGCAGATGCCGGTGCTCAAGGAACTTCTGGCAGACCTCGGCTACCGCACCGTCACCGCCGAAGGCTGGGAAGCGGATGATATTCTTGGCACGCTGGCCGCTGCCTGCGCCGCCCGGAAGGACGACTGCTTCCTTGCTACGGGAGACCGGGACAGCCTGCAGCTGGTCAGTGACACCACCACTGTGCTGCTTGCCGCCACTGTCATGGGACGCAGCAAGACGGTGACGATGGACGTGGACGCCATTCAGGAAAAATACGGCATCCAGCCCAGACAGCTCATTGAGGTGAAGAGCCTGATGGGCGATGCTTCGGATAATATTCCGGGCGTGAAGGGCATTGGTGAAAAGACCGCCCTGACCCTTGTGCAGAACTTTGGCACGCTGGAAGGCGTGTACGAGCACATCGACGATAAGCTCATCAAGCCCAAACAGCGGGAACATTTGCTGGAATGCCGCGAGATGGCCCAGCTGAGCCACACCCTTGGCACCATCCGCACCGATGCACCCATCGACACGGCCGAGGGTACCTATGCCGTGGGCGAGGGCAACAAAGCCGAGGCCGTGCGCCTTTTGCAGGAATTGGAGATCCACTCTCTGATCCCTCGCTTTGGGCTGGACGGCATTGCACCTGCCGCCCCGGAAGAAGAGGACGGCATCGAGCTGGCTGAAGCAGAGCTGGATGCTCTGCCGCTGACCCCTTCCGGCACCTATCTGGTTGCCTCCCGCCCGGCCGTGATGGGCAAGCAGGGCACCCGCAACGTGGTGCTGCAGCCGGAGAGCTGGTACGCCGTGCAGGACTGCACCGTTTACCCGCTGGAGGATGCAGACCTTGTGCGCCTGCTGGACAACGCAGACGTAACGCTGGAAGTGTTCAATGCAGCACCCCTCTATGCCAAAGCCATGGCCGCAGGCGGCTGGGGCAGCAGCATCGTGTGGGATGGCAAGCTTGCCGCCTACCTGCTGGATGCATCTGCTTCCAAGTATCAGATCAGCGAGCTGACCGCCAGCTACCGCGCCGCTGCTGCCTTTACCTGTGCCGATTACCCGGATGCAGGCCGCCTTGCAGACCTGTTCTGCAAGATGAAGGCCGAGATCACCGCCTGCGGTGAGGACAGCCTTTACAATGAGATCGAGTTCCCGCTGGCACAGGTGCTGGCCGATATGACCCGCACCGGTGTGCTGGTGGATAAGGACGGCATCGAGCAGTTCGGCGTAAAGCTGCGCACCGAGCTGGAGCAGGTGCTCACCCGCATCCACATGGAGACCGGCAGCGCCAGCTTCAACCCCAACAGCCCCAAGCAGTTGGGCGAAATGCTGTTTGACACCATGGGCCTGCCCCACGGCAAAAAGACCCAGCGCGGCTGGTCCACGGATGCCGAAACACTGGAAAGCCTGCGGGATTACCCGCTGGTGGAGGACATTCTGCAGTACCGCGCCTACCAGAAGCTGAACTCCACCTACGTGGAGGGCCTTTTGAAGGTGATCGGCGAGGATGGCCGCATCCACTCCACCTTCAACCAGACCGAGGCCCGCACCGGACGGCTCTCGTCCGATAACCCCAACCTGCAGAACATCCCCATCCGCACCGAGCTGGGCAGCCAGCTGCGCGCCTACTTTATTGCAAAGCCGGGCTGTGTGCTGGTGGATGCCGACTACAGCCAGATCGAGCTGCGCATTCTGGCCCACATTACCGGCGATGAGCACATGCAGCAGGCGTTTTTGAACGGCGAGGACATCCACCGCAGCACCGCCGCAAAAATTTACGGCATCCCGCAGGAAGAAGTCACCTCCCGGCTGCGCTCTTCTGCCAAGGCCATCAACTTTGGCATCATGTACGGCAAGGGCGCTTACAGCCTTGCCAAGGACATCGGCGTGAGTGTGAAGGAGGCAGATGCCTTCCTCAAGAACTATCTGGCCGCGTTCCCCAAGGTGAGCGGCTACATGGATAAGACCATTGCCGATGCCAAGGCCGTGGGCTATGTATCCACCCTGTTCGGCCGCCGCCGTGCTCTGCCGGAGCTGGCAAGCAGCAACTTCAATGTGCGTTCCAGCGGCGAACGCATGGCCCGCAACACCCCCATTCAGGGCACTGCGGCCGACGTGATCAAGCTGGCCATGGTGCGGGTATGGAAGCGGCTGCGGAACGAAAAGATGGAAAGCCGCCTGATCCTGACCGTCCACGATGAACTGATCGTGGAAGCACCGCAGGCTGAAGCCGAAAAGGCTGCGCAGATCCTGCGGGAGGAAATGGAAGGCTGCGTGCAGTATGCCGTGCCCCTGAGCACCGATGTGCACGCAGGCAAAAACTGGCTGGAGGCCCACTAAAACATGATTATTTTGGGAATTGAATCCACCTGCGACGAGACCGCCGCAGCTCTGGTGGAGGACGGCCGGCACCTGCTGAGCAACGTCATTTCCACCAGCGTAAAAGAACAGGCTCTTTACGGCGGCGTTGTGCCGGAGATCGCCAGCCGCCGCCACTGCGAATTTATCAGTGCTACGGTCAAAAAAGCCCTGCTGGATGCAGGCAAGACCATCGACGATGTGGATGCCGTGGCCGTCACCTTTGCGCCGGGCCTGATCGGTGCAGTGCTGGTGGGCGTGAATTTTGCCAAGGGTCTGGCCTACTCGGCTAATAAGCCTTTGGTGCCGGTGCACCACCTGCGCGGACACATTGCCGCACTGTACCTCACCCACCCGGAGCTGAAGCCGCCCTTCCTCTGCCTTGTGGCATCCGGCGGCCACAGCCACATTGTGGAGGTGCAGGACTACACTCACTACCACATCCTCGGCCACACGGTGGACGATGCCGCCGGTGAAGCCTTTGACAAGGTGGCCCGCACGCTGGGTCTGCCCTACCCCGGCGGCCCCAGCGTGGCCAATGCCGCCAAGACCGGCAACCCCAAGGCCTATCGCCTGCCGGTGCCCCATGTGGACGGCAAGTACAACGTGAGCTTTTCCGGCCTGAAAACCGCCGTGCTCAATGAGGTGAACAAGGCCCAGATGAAGGGCGAAGAAGTGAATGTGCCCGACCTTGCCGCCAGCTTTCAGGACCGCATTGCGGGCATTCTGGCTGAAAAGCTGCTGCTGGCCGCAGCGGACACCGGCGCAAAGCAGGTGTGTCTGGCAGGCGGCGTTGCCGCCAACGGACGGCTGCGCCAGCTGGTGAACGACGGTGCCCAGAAGCTGGGTGCAAAAGTTTATCTGCCGGAGCTGAAATTCTGCGGTGACAACGGCGCTATGATCGCGGCGCAGGGGTATTACCAGTACATTGCAGGCCACACAGCGGGCCTTGAACTAAACGGTCTGCCCACTTTACCCATCGACTACGAATAAGCAGTAAAAAAAGACCTGCCTTTCCGGGATCTCCGGAAGGACAGGTCTTTTTCTTATGCAAAATATTCCTGCGCACGCTTTGCAGCGTTGTTGATGCAGGCCCGCAGCTCGTCCAGCGTATCAAACTTTTTGCTGGGGCTGAGGTAGGCGTGGAACTCCACCACCGGGTCGGTGCCGTAGAGGTCGCCGGAAAAGCCCGGGATAAAGGTCTCGCAGGTCACCTTGGTGGCATCATCATTGACGGTAGGGCGGCTGCCAAGGCCGGTGGCCGAAGGATACCACACCCCGCCAATGTGGGTGCGGGTGATATAAATGCCGCTGCGGGGCAGCTGAAAGCCCTCGGGATACAGCTGGTTGATGGTGGGCACCCCCAGCGTGTGGCCCAGACCTGCACCGTGCTGCACCTCGAACCGGATGGCGTAGGGCATCCCCAGCATGGCGTTTGCTGCCGGGATGTCGCCGCCTTCCAGCGCGGTGCGGATGCGGGTGGAAGACACCGGCTTTTCCTCAAACTGCGCCATGGGCACCACGATCACCTCCACGCCCAACGGAGCGCAGAGGTGCGCAGCAGCTCCGGGTCTCCGGCTGCTTTGGCACCAAAGGTAAAGTTTTCGCCGCAGACCAGCGCACGGGCATTGCAGTCCCGCACGATGCCCAGCACGAACTGCTCCGGGGTCAGGCCCTTGATCTCCTCAAAATCCGGCGTGAGGTAATACTCCACGCCAAGGCTTGCGATCAGAGCATGCTTATCCGCCGTGGAAAGCAGGCGCTTGCCCTTCATCTTATTCACCACCGGCAGCTTGAAGGTAAACACCGCCGGGGCGGCATCGTGTTCTTTGGCCCACTGCACGGCGCTTTCGATCACCGCACGGTGGCCGATGTGGATGCCATCAAAAAAGCCCATTGCCACTGCGGTGCCTTTTTCCGGCTGCGCCAGCGGCAGCGGTGCAAATTGTGAAATGATCTGCATGGGTTTTGTTTCCTTTTTCAATTACGTTCTACGAACAGTTTTTCCACCCGCAGCACACCCTGTACGATATTGGCAAGGCCCAAAAACTGTCCGGCGGCATTGCGCACCCGGTAGCGGCCATCTGCTGCCGGATACCGGCTGGTGGGGCAGCCGTTGTACAAATGCTGTTCCACCCAAGGCTCCACCACCAGCAGCGGCAGGCTTTCAAACACGCTTTCCACCGGCAGCATCAGCGCTTCCAGTGCGTCCATGCCCTGCTCTTTTGCGGCAAGAATTTCCTCCAGCGTGTGGGCATCGGCTTCGGTGTACACGCCCGCCGAGGTGCGGCGCAGTGCGCTCATGGTGCCCTTCTGGCCCATGGCGGCGGCAATGTCTTCCAGCAATGTGCGGATATAGGTGCCCTTGGAGCACGTTACATCCAGCACATACTCATCCTCTGCCGGGCTGCCGCCGTAGGTGATGCTGTAAATTTCAATGGGGCGCGCCTTGCGCTCCACGGTCACGCCCTCACGGGCCAGCTTATACAGCGGCTGACCGTTCAGCTTGATGGCCGAGTACATGGGCGGCACCTGCATCTGCGGGCCGATGAATTGTGGCAGCACGGTCAGCAATTCCCCTTCGCCCGCCGTGACCGGAGCCGTTTCCAGCACAGTGCCGGTCACATCGCCGGTGTCGGTGCGCGCGCCCAGTTTTAAAACCGCACGGTAGCTTTTATCGTGGTTCAGCTGCAGGTCCACTGCCTTGCTGGCACCGCCGCAGAACACCGGCAGCACGCCGGTGGCCATGGGGTCCAGCGTGCCGCTGTGGCCCAGCTTGCGGGTGCCCAGCACGCCGCGCAGCTTTGCCACCACATCAAAGCTGGTCCAGTCCATGGGCTTGTCAACGATCAGGATGCCCTGCATTTATGCTTCCTCCTGCGGTGCGTCCAGCTCGGCTTCCACCTCTGCCAGAATTGCATTTTTTGCGTTTTCCAGATTGCCCAGCAGCTCACAGCCTGCAGCGCGGCTGTGACCGCCTCCGCCCAGACGCCGGGCGATGGCGCAGGCATCCACGCCCTTTGCGGTGCGCACGCTGATACGGTAGCTGCCGCCGGGCTGCTGCCGCAGAGTCAGGCCCACCTTTACGCCCTCAATGCTCACAGGCAGGCTGGTCAGTTCTTCCAGATCGGCCGGGTCCACCCCGCTCTGCTCGATCTCGTCCCGGGTGAGGTAGATGAGCGCGCACCGGCCGTCCAGATAGTATTCCAGATGGTTGCGGGCAATGCGCTCGGCCTCCATGCGCTCACGGGGCTTGGTATCGAACAGCAGGGTGTTCAGCTCTTCCACATGACAGCCCGCCTCAATGAGCTTTGCCGCCACAATGTGGGTGTTTGCCGTGGTGGAAGAGAACCGGAAGCAGCCGGTGTCGGTTGCAAGGCCGGTGTAAAGGCAGTCTGCAATGTGCGGCGTAATGGCAACGCCCATGGCGTTGATTACCTCGTACAGCAGCTCTGCCGCCGCTGCAGCGCTGCCATCCAGCAGGGTGAAGTCGGCATAGCCGCTGTTGCCTGCGTGATGGTCGATGCACAGGTCAACATGGCGTGAGAACTGCGTCATACCGTTGTTTTCTCCAAACAGCTGCACGCTGGCGACATCCACCGCTACCACCGTCTGCGGCTCAAACTCACCTTTGAACATATGTGCGTTGGTAAACGCATACCGGTTGGGAATGGCATCGGAGCAAAGCACTGCCACATTTTTATCCAGTGCTTTCAGTGCACAATACAGCGCGCTGCCGCAGCCAATGGTATCGCCATCCGGGTTTTGTGACACAGAATCAAAATGTTGTCCGCCGTCATCAGGCGCTGGGCCATCTGCTGCACATTCAACTGTTCTGTCATTCCATGATCCATCCTTTCCGCAGGCGGAATTATTCTTCGGTCTCCTCCGGTGCGCTGGCTTCGGTGTCAGCGTCGCCGTTCACGTTCAGCGTGCGGAGCAGCTCGTTGATGTGGGCTGCATAGGCGGCACCGTCATCCTCTACGAAGATGAAGCGGGGAGCCTTGCGGATGTGCATTTTCTTGCTCACTTCAGTGCGCACATGGCCTGCCGCGCGGTTCAGTGCCTCGATGGCGGGCTTTGGGCCGTCCTCGCGGCCCATCACGCTCACATACACCTTGGCCACATCCAGATCAGGGGTCACATCCAAACGGGTGACGGTGAGCAGGCCGCCCTCCAGACGCGGGTCCTTCAGCCTGCCGATGATGGCAATGATCTCGCGCTTCATATCCTGCGCCAGACGGCCCATATTCTTCTGAGACATAGTATTTCTCCCTATAAAAGAAAACCCTCTCAGCCTCGCTTCGCTCGGCAGCTCTCCCGAGAGGCGAGCTTTTTGCGTGGATACGGCAAACGTTCCGTTTCTCTGCAAACCTCCCACCTCGGGGGAGGTGGCATTGCGCCAGCAATGACGGAGAGGGATATTTCAGATCTTAATCGCGGTACTCTTCCATCTTGAAGGCTTCGTACACGTCGCCTTCCTTAACGTCGGCAAACTTTGCCAGAGTAACGCCGCACTCGTAGCCCTCGGCCACTTCCTTGGCATCATCCTTGAAGCGCTTCAGGGATGCGATCTCGTCCTCGGTGATCACGATGCCGTCACGCACCACGCGCACCTTGCTGTCGCGGGTGATCTTGCCGCTGGTCACGCGGCAGCCTGCAACGGTGCCCACATTGGAGATCTTGTACACCTGACGGACCTGCAGCTCGCCCAGAGACACCTCGCGGAACTTGGGAGCCAGCATGCCCTTCATAGCGTCGGTGACATCGTTGATGGCATCATAGATGACGCGGTACATACGCATTTCCACCTTGGTGGCAGCAGCTTCTTCCTTGGCCACATTGTCCGGGCGGACGTTGAAGCCGATGATGATGGCGTTGGAGGCATCGGCCAGATCCACGTCGGACTTGCTGATGGCACCGACACCGGCATGGATGACCCGCACGCGCACCTCTTCGTTGGAGATCTTCTCCAGACTCTGCTTCACAGCCTCGGCAGAACCCTGCACATCGGCCTTGACCACGATGGCCAGTTCCTTCATGTCGTTCTGAGCCATCTGGCTGAACAGGTTATCCAGAGTGACCTTCTGGAAGGAGGAGAACTGCTTTTCCTTGGCGGCAGCAACGCGCTGTTCGGCCAGCTCACGGGCCAGACGCTCGTCCTCAACAGCCTCGAACAGGTCGCCTGCTTCCGGGCACTGCGGTCAGGCCGGTGATCTCCACAGGGGTAGAGGGGCCGGCATCGCTCAGCAGCTGGCCCTTGTCGCTGCGCATGGTGCGCACGCGGCCCACAGCGGTACCGGCAATGATGACGTCGCCGGAGTGCAGGGTGCCGTTCTGCACCAGAATGGTGGCAATGGGGCCCTGGCCCTTGTCCAGACGGGCCTCGACGACCGCACCCTTGGCGCGGCGGTTGGGGTTTGCCTTCAGCTCCATGACCTCAGCTTCCAGAGCGATGCGCTCCAGCAGGTCGTTGATGCCCATGCCGGTCAGGGCAGACACCGGGATGCAGGCCACATCGCCGCCCCAGTCCTCGGTGATGATGCCGTACTTGGTCAGCTGCTCTTTCACGCGCTCGGGGTTGGCGGTGGGCTTATCCATCTTGTTCATTGCCACGATAATCTTGACATTTGCAGCCTTGGCGTGGTTGATGGACTCGATGGTCTGGGGCATGATGCCGTCGTCGGCAGCAACCACCAGAACTGCAATATCGGTCATGTTGGCACCGCGGGCACGCATGGAGGTGAATGCCTCGTGGCCCGGGGTATCCAGGAAGGTGATGAGGCTGTCGTTGACCTTGACCTGGTATGCACCGATGGCCTGCGTGATGCCGCCGGCCTCGCCTGCGGTAACGTTGGTCTTGCGGATGGCATCCAGAATACTGGTCTTGCCGTGGTCAACGTGGCCCATAACGCAGACCACCGGGGACGCTCCACCAGATCCTCCTGCGAATCCTCTTCCTGCGCGAAGAGGCGCTCCTCGATGGTCACATGCACCTCGTGCTCGACCTTTGCGTGGAACTCCTCTGCCAGCAGAGAAGCGGTATCAAAATCGATCACATCGTTGATGGCGTGCATCTCGCCCATCTGCATGAACTTGGCAATGACCTTGCCGGCCTGCTGCTTCAGGCGGGCAGCCAGCTCGCCCACGGTGATCTCGTCGGGGATCATCATCTTCAGCTGTGCGCTGCGGGCCTTTTCCAGCTGGATGCGCTGCAGACGCTCGAACTCGGTCTCGCGCTTGCCCTTCTGGAACTGCTGGCGCTGGCGCTGACCGCGCTGGGTGAACTTTTGCTTGTTGCCCTGCGGGGTGGGCTTGCGGCGGTTCTCGGTGTTCTTGGTGGAAGCCAGATCATCGTAACGGGCATCGAAGCGGTCCACGTTCATATCCACAGTGCGGGTATCCACGGTAACCTGATTGTCCTCGCGGCGCACGGACACAGCCTGTGCCGGAGCAGCGGATGCCTTGGCACCGGTCTCACGAGCCAGTTCGCTGAGAGAAACGGTCTTTTCCTCGCGCTTCTTGTGCTGCTCGTTCTTCTTTTCGTTATGCTTATTGCCGTTCTTATCCTGCTGGGCAGGCTCTGCCTTTTTGGCGGCAGGCTGCTCCGGCTTCTTTTCCGCCTTGGGAGCTTCGGGCTTTTTCTCGGCCTTCTTCTCGGCCTTCTTCTCAGTGGGCTTCGGCTCTTCCTTTGCGGCCTTGGCGCTGTTCAGGAATTCGTCCAGATTTGCCACGCTGTTATCCTTGCTGAACTTTTCCAGCAGGTAGTTCAGCTCGTTCTCTTCCAGATTGGAGCTGTTCTTCTTGCCGGTGCTGCCCATGGCGTTCAGCTCATCCAGGACCTTCTTGGCGGAAAGGTTCAGGTCCTTTGCAAAATCACTCACTTTATATTTTACGATCATTCGGTCATATCCTCCTCATTTTTGATTGCTCCGCAGTCCGACAGGCGGTCAAAGCAGAGCTTTGCGAGGTTGCGGTCAGTCACCGCGTAAACAGCCACAGGCTTGCGGCTGATATCGGCCAGTTTATCCTGCGTAAGCGGCATGGTGATCACATCCACCAGATCGCCCACAGAATAGTCGAGGCGCTGCACGGTCTTGGCGCTGGCATCGCTTGCCACCATCACCAGCCATGCCTTGCTCTTGACGCAGGCATCTTCCACGGCATCAAAGCCCATGGTCAGTGCGCCCGCCTTGCGGCACAGGCTCAGCGCCTGATACAGCGCTTCCTCCGGCGGCAGCTTGGGCTTTGCGGGGGTGTTATTCTTCTTTGCCATTTGCTGCTGCCTCCTTTGCGGCTTCGGCCAGCTGTGCGGCCAGAGCCTCGTAAACTTCGGCGGGAACCGGCTGCTCAAAGCAGCGCTCCAGCGCCTTTTTCTTTTTTGCCTTGGTCAGGCAGTCGGGGTTCGGGCAGAGATACGCGCCGCGGCCCGGCTTTTTGCCGACCAGATCAATGCTGATCTCTCCGCTGGGTGCACGCACCACACGCACCAGCTCCTTTTTGGGGCGGCTGGTCATGCAGCCGATGCACTGGCGGGAAGGGATCTTTTTCTGTGCCATCCGGTTTCCCTCCTTTGGCCATCTGCGCCGGAATTACTCGGTGTCGGTCTCGGCTTCCTTCTTCGGCTCTTCCTCGCCATAATAGCCGCTCTCGGGGCGGATATCAATGTTGTAGCCGGTCAGGCGTGCGCACAGGCGTGCGTTCTGGCCCTTGTTGCCAATGGCAAGGCTCAGCTGCTGGTCGGGCACGGTCACACGGCAGGAACGGGTCTCGCCGGGCAGCAGTTCCACCTTGACCACCTTGGCCGGGCTGAGTGCTGCGGAGATGAACTCGGAGATATCCTCGCTCCACTTCACAATGTCGATCTTCTCGCCGCCCAGCTTTTCCACAACAGCAGCTACACGGGCACCGTGCTCGCCGATGCAGGCGGAAACAGGGTTCACGTTGGGGTCCTTGCTCCAAACAGCCATCTTGGTGCGGGCACCGGCCTCGCGGCTGATGGCCTTGACCTCCACAGTGCCGTCAAAAATTTCGGGCACTTCCAGCTCAAACAGGCGCTTGACAAGGCCCGGGGTGGGTGCGGCTGATCATAACGCGGGGGCCGCGCTCAGTGCTGACCACGTCCACAACGTAGACCTGCAGGGTCTGGCCCTCGGTGTACACCTCGCCGGGCACCTGCTCGTTGTGGGGCAGGATAGCCTCGCCGCCCTTGCCCAGATCCAGAGCAACGATGCCCTTCTCCGGGTCCACGCGGGTAACGGTGGCCTGCACGATGTCGTGTGCACGGGACTGGATCTCGCTCAGCTGCTGGCTGCGCTCAGCCTCGCGGATGCCCTGACGGATCACGTGCTTTGCGGTCTGGGCTGCAATGCGGCCGAAGTCCTTGGTCTTGAGGGGGGTCACGATGCGGTCGCCCACTTCGTAGCTCTTGCGGATCTTCTGTGCCTCGGTAATGCCGATCTCAGAGTGCTCGTCGTACCAGTCCTCGTCGGCCACAACGTCCTGGATCAGGGCCACATCAAAGCGGCCTGCGGCGGGGTCGATATCCACCTTCACGTGGTCCTCTTCCACCTCATAGTTCTTCTTGACGGCAATGATGATCGCAGCCTTGATCTTTCGATCAGGTATTCTGCGGTGATGCCGCGCTCGTGCTCCAGCATGGAGAGAGCTTCAAAAAATTCATTATTCGCTGCTGCCATTTTTCGGGTTCCTCCTGTAATTTACTCTCTATCTATGTTAGTCAAACAGGTCTTCATCGTCGCACAGGTTCACGCTGGATGCGGCGTTCACCTCAAAGGTGACAGCGCCCGCATCGGTGTTCACCGTAACGGTGCTGCCCTCGCGGCCTGTCAGGATACCGGAAAACTCACGCACGCCGTCTGCATTCGGGCGGATGAGCTTTACCCGGATCTTCTGGCCCTTGAGGGCTTCATAGTGCTCCGGGCGGGTCAGCTTACGGCCAAGGCCGGGGCTGCCCACTTCCAGATAATAACTCTGGTCGATGGGGTCTGCCTCGTCAAGGATGGGGTCCAGCGCATGGGAAACATCCGCGCAGGTGTCGGTATCCATGGTGCCGTCCTTGTCGATGAGCACGCGAAGATACCAGTCTGGACCTTCCTTTTCAAAAACCACATCCCACAGGCGCAGGCCCATGCCCTCCACGGTGGGGCGGACAAGCGCTTCGACTCTCTGGGCGGTGTTGCCGCCAGACTGCTTCGCCATAAAAAACCTCCTGACAAACAAACAAGAAACGCGGACCTTGCGGCCCACGTTTCAGGTTAAACTATATCGTACTACTAGAATATACCATACATCCCGCGATTATGCAAGCATTTTCGCAGATTTTTTTCGCCGCAGGGTCTTTTACAGCACCCACACGCCGTCCCGGAACAGCTCCACGGTGCGGCCATCGCGGCATTTGCCGGTGATATGGCTGTCCTCTGCACCGATCATCACATCCTCATGCAGGCGGGACTGGTTCATGCCGCGGGCCAGCAGCTCTTCCTTCGTCAGCGCCGTGCCGCCCTTCGTGGTGCCGGGGTAGCTGGCACCAAAAGCGATGTGGCAGGCGGCATTTTCGTCAAACAACGTGCTGTAGAACAGCTTGCCGCTGCGATTGATGGGGCTGCTTGCCGGCACCAGTGCCACTTCGCCAATGCTGCGGGAGCCTTCGTCGCCGTCCAGCAGACGGCCCAGCAGCACCTGTCCCTGCTCGGCGTGGTAGTCCACAACCCGGCCCTTCTCAAAGGTGACACGGAAGTTCTTGATGAGCTGGCCGTTGAACACATAGGGCTTTGTGCCGTAGACGATGCCCTCTACCCTGTCCTTGTGGGGCGCAGTGAACACTTCCTCCGTGGGGATGTTGGGCAGGAACACCACGCCCTTTTCGCTCTTGCTGGCGGCGCTTTCCCACACAGCCTGATCCGCAAGACCCACGGTCAGGTCCGTGCCATTGCTGCTCTCAAAATGCACGCTTTCCAAGTCCAGCGCGTTCATTTTATCCCGCAGAGTGCTGAGCCGCTCCATATGGGCCTGCCACTCGTTCACCGGGTCGCCACCAGTGACCCGGCACACGTCAAAGATCAGCTTCCACAGCGCTTCCATGGCGGCATCCGCGTCCAGCTCCGGGAAGACCTTCTTTGCCCACGGCACACTGGGCAGGGCCGCAATGGACCACTGCACCCGGTCGTTCATGGTGTACTCCTGCCACTCCTCCATAAAGGCGCGGCGGGCGGCATTCACCCGGCTGATCTTATTGCCGTCAATGCCCGCATACAGCTCCGGGTCGTCCGCAATGAGATGCAGTACGCACACGCCGCCCTCGCTTTCAGCATAGTCAAGGTAGCGGCGCAGCTGCCAGGGCTGGAAGTCGGTCAGGGCTTCCTCCTCGGTGCCCAGCTCCATGCGGGCGCGGGCCACAGCGTCATCGCTCCAGTTCACCTGCACATCCCGGGCACCGGCTTCGTAGGCACTGCGCACGCACAGCCGCGCCAGCGGCGCGCCCTCCAGCGGGCAGTTGATGATGAGGGTCTGTCCGGGCTGTGGGTTCACCCCCACCCGGACGATGAAATCGGCATATTTTTTCAGCAGTTCGTCAAAGTTTTCCACGGTAGAACCTCCTGCGGTGTAAAAATCATGTTTTTCTGTTTTTCAGTATACCCGGTACAAGCCGTTCTGTCCAGTAAAAAGAAAACAGACACCTCCCGCTGTTGAAAAAGCAGGAAACGTCTGTTATACTGTCTGTTTGAAAGTGCTGTCTACATACGGCAGGCGGTCTATGCCTTTTCGGCCCTGCGTCGGGAAGACGAACATTTTTGTCGTACCCCAGACGCTTTGCAGCGAAGGGGGTGATGCTTCATGACGCTTTTAGAAACTCTGGCTCTGCTCACATTGCTTGCAACCGTGAGCTTTGGCATTTTCGATATCGCGTGGAAGATCTTCAACAACAAAAATGACCGCCCTCAGCGTCCAAACCTGAGCGGTCATCTTTTGATTATCGCGCCGGAAAGGTACTGACCGTTTGCCAGACAGCACTTTCTTTATTTGTATTATAGCACAGCCCCGCCGAAATTGCAACGGCGGGGCTGTTTTTTATCGCCTGAAAGCGAATTTTTCTCAGAACTCGATCTTGCTCTCGATATAAGCTTTCAGCTCGGAGATGGGCATACGCACCTGCTCCATGGTGTCGCGGTCACGGACGGTGACGCAGTTGTCGGCAGCAATGCCCTTGGCCTCGTCGCCCACGGTGTCAAAGTCCACGGTGATGCAGTACGGGGTGCCGATCTCGTCCTCGCGGCGGTAACGCTTGCCGATGGAACCGGTATCGTCGTAATCCACCATGAAGTACTTGCTCAGCTCGTTGCGGATCTCCATGGCCTTCTCGCCCAGCTTCTTGCTCAAGGGCAGCACAGCGCACTTGTAGGGAGCCAGAGCCGGATGCAGATGCAGCACGGTGCGGATATCCTCCTTGCCCTTGCTGTCGGTCAGGTGCTCCTCGTCGTATGCTTCGCACAGGAAAGCCAGAGCCACACGGTCACAGCCCAGAGACGGCTCAATGACGTAGGGGATGTAGTGCTCGTTGGTCTCGCTGTCGAAGTACTCCAGGCTCTTGCCGGAAGCTTCCTGATGGCGGGTCAGGTCGTAGTTGGTACGATCCGCGATGCCCCACAGCTCACCCCAGTCAGTGAACGGGAAGGCGTACTCGATATCGGTGGTAGCGCGGCTGTAGAAGGCCAGCTCTGCAGGCTCGTGGTCACGCAGGCGCAGGTGCTCCTTCTTGATGCCAAGGCTCAGCAGCCAGTTCTCGCAATAGTCCTTCCAGTAAGCGAACCATTCCAGATCGGTGCCGGGCTTGCAGAAGAACTCGCACTCCATCTGCTCGAACTCACGGGTGCGGAAGGTGAAGTTGCCCGGGGTGATCTCGTTGCGGAAAGCCTTGCCTACCTGGCACACGCCGAAGGGCAGCTTGCGGCGGGTGGTGCGCTGGATGTTGGCAAAGTTGACAAAGATGCCCTGTGCGGTCTCAGGACGCAGATAGCAGGTGGAAGAGCTATCCTCAGTAACGCCGATGGCAGTCTTGAACATCAGGTTGAACTTGCGGATGGGGGTAAAATCGTGCTTGCCGCACACCGGGCACACGATGTCCTCATGCTCTGCGATGAAAGCATCCATCTCGTCAAAGCTCATGGCATCCACATTCACCTCGGGGTGCTCCTCACCGATCAGCTTGTCGGCGCGGTGGCGTGCCTTGCAGGCGCGGCAGTCCAGCAGGGGGTCCGAGAAGCTGGAGACGTGGCCGGTGGTCACCCAGGTCTGGGGGTTCATAATGATGGCTGCATCCAGACCCACATTATAGGGGCTCTCCTGCACGAATTTCTTCAGCCATGCCTTTTTGACATTGTTCTTGAACTCGACGCCCAGCGGGCCGTAGTCCCAGCTGTTGGCCAGACCGCCGTAGATCTCGGAACCGGGGAACACATAACCACGGTTCTTGCAGAGATTGACGATCATATCAAGGGTCTTTTCGCTCTGTTCCATTGTAGTACATCCTTTCCGTCCGCGGCTGGTTTGCCGTGTCGTTGTTGTATCGTTCCGGCAGCTTTCCCCACTGCCGGGCGTGCTTTTCAAAGGGAAAGCACAGTATCTTTACTGTACCATGTTTTGCGCCGCTTGTAAAGCCGAAAACCGGCCTGCTTTGGGGAACAGACCGGTTTTTGCACTTATTTATGGTATTTCATTCCTGCATTGATGGTGCAGGCACGGTAGATCTGTTCCGTGAGCACAAGGCGGGCCAGCTGGTGGGGCATGGTGATGCGTCCCATGCTGAACTTGAGTGCGGCCTTTTCACCTCATCGGACAGGCCGTGGGACGAGCCGATCACAAAGGCCACGTCTCCTGCCCCACTGTTTGCGCGGTCGGCAAGGAACTGCGCCAGCTCGTCGGAGGAGATCTGCCTGCCTTCAATGCACATGGCCACGATGGCAGCACCCTTGCGTACATTGGACAGGATGGCCTTGCCCTCCTTGTCCAGTGCCTTTTTTACCACGGCATCCGAGGCGTTCTTCTCCTCGATCTTTTCCTCCGGCAGCTCAATGATGCGGAAGGACGCGAAGGCGGCAAGGCGCTTCTGGTACTCGGCCACGCCCTCGGCGAAATATTTTGCATTCAGCTTGCCCACACAGATCAGGTCGATGTTTTGCATTGCAGTTTCCTCTTTTATATAGAAACGATTTAAAATTGTCTCCGCTTCGCTCTGACAATAACAGCGGAAAATTATTTTTATAATTTGCAGCTCCGAAACGACTGCGGTCGTTTCGGAGCTGCTTTTTCACGGGAGGGGTCGTAATGGCAAGCCGCATCTTGCTGCTGTCAGCCTGCGGCTGTCGCGCAGCAGATAAAGCGTAAACTCACCCGCACGGCTCGTCGCGCAGCGACTCAAAATCGGCGCAACACAAAAAATCCTCTAGCGCAGCGACTTGGATTTTTTGTATGGAGCCCATCTGCTTTGGGATTATTAAGGGCGAGCAGCCCTTAGTTTGCAACGGCGACGACCGCGGCCAGTGGCCGAAACAGGAAGGAGCTGTTGGGGCAGCGGCCTGCAGGATGCGAGTGCCGTCCAAGGCACGAAGCAGACGCAGGGAGCCGCAACCCGCCGCCTCCCGCGCCTCGAAAGTAGCGGAGACCTTGCCGCGCTGGACACGCGGCATTTGCTTTGCAAACCGGTCTGCGGCTTAAAAGCCCCACTGGGGCTTTCATGCCCTGCGGGCACCGCCGTCCTTTCTGGTTCTCTTTTGGCACGCAAAAGAGAACGTGTCCGGCGGAGAAGAATTTTATAAAAGGCATAAAATCTTAGATACGCGACCGCTCTCTGCACGGGAAACATCACAGCAGGCTCATCTGCTCGCCCTCGTCCTCGGCGCGGAGCAGCGCACCGGTGGCGGGCAGGCTGCGCACACGGTAGCGGTGGGGGTTCGCCAGTTCCAGCGTGTCCGCCGGCACCACCGAAGCAATGGTCTGGTTCTTTTCAGGGTGACCACTGCCACGCCCTGACTGTCGCGGGTGGCCTTGGCCGCGATCTGCGCCGTGCCAACCAGCAGCATCCGGCTGGCACTGGTGCGGATGGCAAGCTCGGTCTCCTCCGGCAGGAAGAAGAGCTTTGCCAGCGGTTCCTTGTCGCAGTAGGCCTTGAGCAGCTTGCGACGGTTCTGCTTGGTGGCGTAGGAGCTGAGGGGGATTTTCGCGCACTTGCCGCTGGCAAAGAAGAACAGCATAAAGCCGCTGTAGTCGCTGGTGATCACCATGGAGAGCACGTTCTCGCCCTCGTCCATGCCCAGACGGCCCGGGATGAAAATGCCCATCTGGGCCACCTTGCCGTCCTCCAGCTCTGCCAGACGCACCTTGTACACCTGCTGCTTGTCGGTAAAGAACAGCGCTTCCACGTTGTTGCGGGTCTCGATCTGCTGCACGATCTCGTCGCCTTCTTTCAGCTTATGGGCACCGGCGGTGCGCAGACCCTGCGGCGGGATCTTTTTGAAGTAGCCCTCGCGGGTAAAGAACACCGTCACGGGGTAATCCGGCGCTTCTTCCTCCTCGGAGCCGTTCTCATCCTCAGGCAGATCGTACAGGATCTCGCTGCGGCGGGGCTGGCCGTACTTCTTGGCAACATCGTTCAGCTCATTGATGATGATGCGGCGGATGCGGACGGGCTTTGCAAGGATATCGTTCAGGTCGGCAATGTCCTTCTCCAGCTGTTCGATCTCGCTGGTGCGCTTGAGGATATATTCCCGGTTCAAATGACGCAGCTTGATCTCGGCCACATAGTCGGCCTGCACTTCATCGATGCCAAAACCGATCATCAGGTTGGGCACCACTTCGGTCTCTTCCTCGGTGGTGCGGATAATTTTGATTGCCTTGTCAATGTCCAGCAGGATAGCAGCAAGACCCTTGAGCAGGTGCAGGCGCTTTTCCTTGCCGTGCAGGTCGTAGTAGGTGCGGCGGCGCACGCACTCCACGCGGAAGGCCGTCCACTCCTTGAGAATTTCGCGCACGCCCATCACGCGGGGCTGGCCGGACACCAGAATGTTGAAGTTTGCGCTGAAACTGTCCTCCAGCGGGGTAACCTTAAACAGCTTTGCCATCAGCTTGTCGGCATCCACGCCGCGCTTGAGGTCCAGTGTCAGCTTCAGGCCGTTCAGGTCGGTCTCGTCACGCATGTCGCTGATCTCCTTGACCTTGCCGGCCTTGACCAGCTCTGCGATCTTGTCCATGATGGCCTCCACCGTGGTGGTTGGCGGGATCTGGGTGACCTCGATCATGTTCTCGCCCGGCACCACATTGTAGCGGGCGCGTACCTTCACGCTGCCGCGGCCGTTCTCGTAAATTTCACGCATCTGCGCTTCATCGTACAAAATCTGACCGCCGCCCACGAAGTCCGGGGCGGGCATGGTGGTGGAGATGTCGTGCTTTTCATCCTTCATCAGGGCCACGGTGGTGGCGCACAGCTCTGCCAGATTGAACGAGCAGATGTTGCAGGCCATGCCCACCGCGATGCCCAGCGTGTTGTTGGCCAGAATGGTGGGGAAGGTGACCGGCAGCAAGGTAGGCTCGGTGGTGGTGCTGTCGTAGTTGGGCACAAAGTCCACGGTCTCCTTGTCGATATCCCGGAACAGCTCCTCGCACACACCCTCGAGCTTTGCCTCCGTGTAACGGGCAGCAGCGCAGGACATATCCCGGCTGTAGGCCTTGCCAAAGTTGCCCTTGCTGTCCACAAAGGGCACCAGCAGGCTCTCGTTGCCGCGGCCCATGCGCACCATGGTGTCGTAGATGGCGGCATCGCCGTGGGGGTTCAGGTGCATGGTGCTGCCCACGATGTTGGCAGACTTGGTGCGTGCGCCCTTGAGCAGGCCCATCTCGTACATGGTGTACAGCAGCTTGCGGTGCGCCGGTTTGAAGCCGTCGATCTCTGGCAGCGCGCGGCTGACGATGACGCTCATGGCGTAGGGCATATAGTTGGTTTCCAGCGTGCGGGTGATGGGGTCATCCAGCACACTGCCGGCATTTAAAATTTCAACGCCGTCGCCCAGCTGCGGGCGCACCGGCTTGAGTGTTTTCTTGGTCGATTTTCTAGGCATCTTCTAACCTCTTGACGATTTTAAATGGGCGCCGCTCTCGCTCTGCCCATATTCAGCGGAAAATATTTTTTATTTTTGCAGCTCAGGATGGCCTGCGGGCCATCCTGAGCTGCTCTTTCACCGATGGAGCCGTTCCGGTTTTCTGCATTTTCCCTTAAAATGCCGTGACCCGTTGGGGCCTTCTTCGTGAAAACGTGATTTGGAGCAGCCCGCAGGCTGCGACAAATCACCAAATTAAAATAACGTTACCTCTGTCATTGCCAGAGCGCAAGCGGAGGCAATTTAAAATCATCAGCTCACATCCAGATCGTCCAGATATTCTGCGCCGTGCTGCGCAATGTGTTCCTTGCGGCCTGCAAGGTTATCACCCAGCAGGATATCGAACACCTGCGCAGTCTGCACCACATCAGTGGGCATCACTTTAATAAGACGGCGGCTCTCCGGGTTCATGGTGGTCAGCCACATCATCTCGGGGTCGTTCTCACCCAGACCTTTGGAGCGCTGGATGGTGTATTTTTTCTCGCCGATCTCTTCCAGAAACGCGGCCTTTTCCGGTTCGGTGTAGGCAAAATAAGTGCGGTCTTTCGTTGTAATTTCATACAACGGCGACTCTGCGATATACACATAGCCCTTCTCGATCAGGGTCGGGGTCAGGCGGTAGAGCATGGTGAGCACCAGCGTGCGGATCTGGTAGCCGTCCACATCGGCATCGGTACAAATGACGATTTTATTGAACCGCAGATTATCGAGATTGAAGGTGGCCAGCTCCTTGTTGTGTTTGCCGCCCAGTTCCACGCCGCAGCCCATCACCTTGATGAGATCCACGATGACATCCGATTTAAAGATGCGGGCATAGTCGGCCTTCAGGCAGTTCAAAATTTTGCCGCGGATGGGCATGATGGCCTGATATTCACTGTCGCGGCTGGACTTGACCGCACCCATAGCGGAATCTCCCTCCACGATATACAGCTCGCGGCGGGATGCATCCTTGGTGCGGCAGTCCACGAATTTCTGCACCCGGTTGGCAAGGTCGATTTGGGTGGACAGCGTTTTTGATGCTCTGGCGCGTTTTTCCGCATGCTCACGGCTCTGCTTGTTCACCAGCACCTGCTGGCAGATCTTCTGGGCCTCGTCCGGCTTTTCCAGAAAATACACTTCCAGATAATGCTTGAGGAAGTCGGTCATAGCCTGCGAAACGAATTTGTTGGTGATGGCCTTTTTGGTCTGGTTCTCGTAGCTGGTGCGGGTGGAAAAACTGGACGAGACATACACCAAGCAGTCCTGCACATCCTGAAAGCTGATGGCGCTCTCACCTTTTTTATAGAGGTTCTTTTCCTTCAGGTACTTGTTGATCTGATAGACAAAGGCGGTGCGCACCGCGTGCTCCGGGCTGCCGCCGTGCTCCAGCCAGGAGGAGTTGTGGTAATACTCCAGCAGCTGCACCTTATTGGAGAAGCAGAACGCCGCGCTCATTCGCACCTTGTAATCCGGCTGGTCCTCGCGGTCCCGGCCGGCTGCCTCACTCTCACAGCTGAACACCGGGGTCAGGGTATCCTCCCCTGCCACCTCGGCCACATAGTCCGCGATGCCGTGCTCATAGCACCAGCTCTCGTACCACGCCTTGCCAGTGGCAGGGTCTTTCTCTTTTTCATCGGTAAAGTTCAGGGTCAGGCCTGCGTTGACCACTGCTTGACGGCGCAGGGTATCCTTATAGTAGCTGCCGGGCACATCGATGTCGGTGAACACCTCGTCGTCCGGCTTCCAGTGAATGATGCTGCCGGTGCGGCGGCCCTTGTAGGCTTCCTTCTGCAGGCCGCCCACATTCTCGCCCTTTTTAAAATCAAGGTGATAGTGGTATCCGTCACGATAGATATCGGCGGTCATCCATGCAGAAGCATACTGGGTAGCGCACAGGCCCAGACCGTTCAAGCCAAGGCTGAACTCGTAGTTATCCTCACCCTCGCCATACTTGCCGCCTGCATACATCTCGCAGAACAACAGCTCCCAATTGTAGCGCCCCTCGCCGTTGTTCCAGTCCACGGGCATACCGCGGCCAAAGTCCTCAACGATGACGCTGCCATCCTTACAGCGGGTCACGTTGATGGTATCGCCGTGGCCGTCGCGGGCTTCGTCGATCGAGTTGGAGACGATCTCAAAGATGGAGTGGGCGCAGCCCTCCACGCCGTCTGAGCCAAAGATAACGGCCGGGCGCTTACGCACACGGTCAGCACCCTTCAAAGAAGTAATGCTCTCGTTGCCATATTCCTGTTTTTTTGCCATGCTGCTCCTCCCGGCCCGGCCTTTCTTGCAAAAAGCGGGCCGTCTGTAGTCAAATCATAAAACGCCTCTGCCCTTTTCTTACTATAATATAGGTATACACAGAGAAAAAGGGCAAAAGCGCCTGAATCATTTCATTTTCATTAAACCATAGGTTGTTGAATTTGTCAATTTCTGTTTGGCACGCCCGCACACAGCACGTCCTGCGCCGGATGTGCCAAAAGCAGGTTGAAAAAAGTCATTCTTATTTTACGCGCTGGAGCGACCAAAATCAAGAAAGTTTCAATTTTCTGAAAAAAATTTGGATTTACCCCTTTACAAAATCGAAATTTCAGGTATAATAATCATCGTCCGGTGCGCCTCTGTAGCTCAGTCGGTAGAGCAGGGGACTGAAAATCCCCGTGTCATTGGTTCGATTCCGATCGGAGGCACCAGTCAAGGAAACCCAGCAGGGTTTCCAATATGCGGCCGTAGCTCATCTGGTAGAGCGCCACCTTGCCAAGGTGGAGGTAGCGAGTTCGAGCCTCGTCGGCCGCTCCATAACGGAGCAGCAACAGTTGCTCCAATATGGCCCGGTAGCTCAGTTGGTTAGAGCACCAGCCTGTCACGCTGGGGGTCGTCGGTTCGAGCCCGATCCGGGTCGCCACCAAGAAAGCGCAAGCTTTCACCTACTTTGAAACTTGTTTTCAGGGCATCAGAAATGATGGGTGCAAGGTAAAATGCACCGAATATGCGGCCGTAGCTCATCTGGTAGAGCGCCACCTTGCCAAGGTGGAGGTAGCGAGTTCGAGCCTCGTCGGCCGCTCCAACAGGAGTGGAAATTCACTCCTAAATATGGTGACGTGGCCAAGTGGTAAGGCAAGGGTCTGCAAAACCCTCATCCACCAGTTCAAATCTGGTCGTCACCTCCAAAAGAATCCCGGGAACTTCGGTTCCCGGGATTTTTTGTTTTTGCGCTGTTCCCTATCAGCCTCCTCGCCCTCTCCGTCACCTACGGTGACAGACTCCCCCTTTTGTCACCTGCGGTGACATCTTCCCCGGAACGGGGAAGTCTTTCCTCAAAGGGAGAGCCTCTAGCGAAACCGGTCACTTTGCAGTTAAGCCGAAAAGTCTGCCGCAGTGCCGCACTTTCGCAGAAAGCGGCACTGCAAATGCCGTCTACCTTTACGCCCCCTCCAGTGAAAATGCAATGCCGGAGCTTCCGCGGACGCTCCGGCATTGCTCTCTTAAAAATTATTCTTCCGCTGAATACGGCCGGAGCAAGGCGTAGGCCATTCCAGATCGCCCCCCTCAGAACTTCAGCCGCATCTGGTACCACACCACGCCCCCGTGGGTGGAGCCGGAAACGCCCTCGTTCACAAAGCCGAACTTTGCATAGTAGTGCACCAGGGCCTCCTTGCAGGTCAGTACCAGCCCCTTCCGGCCTTGGGCCCGGGCGTCGGCAATGGCCTGCTGCAGCAGCTGCCCGGCGTACCCCTGTCTGCGGCAGGCCGGGATGGTGTTTACCCCAAAGATCATCTGCCAGGCACCATTCTCCCGGTGGAGGGAGGCGTCGGCGTACATCTCATCGGTCAGGTCCGGCCAGTCGGTGCAAAAGCCGTCCACAAAGGCCAGCAGCCTTTCCCCACAGCAGCCAAAAATGATCGCCGTACTGCTGCAGCCGCCCGGCAAACTCCTCTGCCGTAGCCGCCTCTGCCGCCGGGAAGCAGGCCGCCTCCACCGCTGCAATGGCCTCCAAGTCCTTTAAGGTCCCCTTACGGATCTCCATAAATATTCTCCCCTCTTTTTCTTCCGAGTGTACCACAGTTCCTGCCCAAAGGCAAAGGTCCTGCCGGTTTTTCCTTTTTGGGCCATTTGCATCCGCTGCCGCTCCGTGTTACAATGGCTATATTGCATCCAGGAAAGGAGCTGACACGCCATGCCCGCCGAAAACCATACCACCCTCACCCCGGATACGCCGGTGCGCTATCTGAAGGGCGTTGGCCCCAAGACCGCTGAGCGGTTCGAGAAGCTGGGCATCGTGACGCTGGCCGACCTGCTGTGCCACTACCCGCGCAGATATATCGACTTCACCAAACCCTATTCCATCGCCGAAGCGCCCACCGATGTGGAGTGCGTCGTCAGGGCCGAGGTGTTCGCCAAACCCGGCGGGCGTATCCTGCCGGGCGGGCGGCGGATGGAGCGCATCACTGCCGGGGACGATGTGTCCAGTCTGGAAATCACATGGTTCAATAATCCGTATGCCGCCCAGAAGCTGCAGCTTGGGCAGGAATATTATTTTCAGGGCATCGTTACCGGCGGGATGCTGCGCCGCCAGATGGTCAACCCGCAGGTGCGCACCGCCGAGCAGATCAAGGCTTCTCCCTTTGAAGCGGTCTACCCCCAGACCGAGGGCCTGACCAGCAATGCCATCGCCAAGTGCGTGCGGCAGCTGCTGCCCCATGCAGAGCTTCTGCCCGACCCTCTTCCGCCGGAAATGCTGGCAAAATACCGTCTGCTCTCCAAGGCAGATGCCGTGCGGGCCATCCATTGCCCTGCCACCGAAGAGCAGGCCTATGCAGCCCGGCGGCGGCTGATCTATGAAGAACTTCTGGTTTTGCAGCTGGGCATTGGCCGGATGAAAAACCGGGGTGCCGCTGCCACCGGTGCGCCCATGCAGCTTGCCGACCCGTCCCTGTTCTGGGCCAGCCTGCCCTTTTCCCCCACCGGAGCCCAGCGCCGGGCCGTGAGCGAGATTCTGGCCGACATGGCGGGCGAGACTTCCATGAACCGCCTTTTGCAGGGCGATGTGGGCAGCGGAAAAACGCTGGTGGCGGCTGCCGCCATCTGGGCCTGCATCCGGGCGGGGTATCAGGCCGCGCTGCTGGCCCCGACAGAAATTCTGGCCACCCAGCACGCCGAAGGCCTGAACCGGATGCTTGCCCCCTTCGGGATGCGGGTGGCCCTGCTGACCGGCGGCATGAAGGCCGCTGCACGCCGCACCACCCTTTCCGCCATCCGGAACGACGAAGCCGACCTTGTGGTGGGCACCCACGCCATCCTCAGCGAAGGCGTAGAATTTGCCCGGCTTGGTCTTGCCGTGATCGACGAGCAGCACCGCTTTGGGGTACGGCAGCGCGGAATGCTGGCCGAAAAGGCCGCGAATCCGCACCTGCTGGTGATGAGCGCAACGCCCATTCCCCGCACGCTGGGCCTGCTCATCTACGGCGATTTGACATCTCCATTCTGGACGAGCTGCCGCCGGGCCGCACACCGGTCAAGACCCGCTGCATCACCGGCAAAAAGCGGCGCGACCTCTACCATTTTCTCGATCAGGAGATCGGGCGCGGGCGGCAGGTGTATCTGGTCTGCCCCGCCATCGAGGACACACCGGATGGCGGGCTGAACGCCGTTAAGAGCTACTACGAGGACATTGCCAAAGCCCTGCTGCCGGAGCGCCGGGTAGGCCTGATGCACGGCAAGCTCAAACCCAAGGAGAAAGCTGCCGTGATGGAGGACTTCAAAGCCGGACGGCTGGACGCACTGGTGTCCACCACCGTCATTGAGGTGGGTGTGGATGTGCCCAATGCCAGCGTAATGGTGATCGAAAACGCAGAGCGCTACGGTCTGAGCGCCCTGCACCAGCTGCGCGGCCGCGTGGGACGCGGTGCTGCGGAGAGCTGGTGCTTCCTTGTCAGCGACAACCAAAGCGAAAACGTACAAAAGCGGCTGAAATTTTTGTGCAGCACCACGGACGGCTTTGCGGTGGCGCAGTACGATCTGGAGACCCGCGGCCCCGGCGACTTTTTCGGCAGCCGCCAGCACGGCCTGCCCACCCTGCAGATCGCCGACCTGATGAACGACACCCGCACCCTGCACGCTGCGCAGGCGGAAGCCGTTGCCATGCTGGCCGACGACCCGCTGCTGGAAGCGCCGGAGCACGCACTGCTGGAACAGCAGGTGCAGCAGATGTTCGAGAAAGCCGGAGCCATGAACTGATCCGGAGGTTTTTTGCGCACAAGCAACAGCAAATGCAAAAGCCGCTGCACGGCTGGTGCAGCGGCCCCTGTTACCGAACGGAACGCTTTGCGTGCCGTTCGCCCATGCTTATCACATCGCAGAACACGCAGCGGCTTTTGGTGGAAAGCTGGGTATCCTTATGGTAGCAGCCAAAAAACCACTTGTCGTAGGTCAGCTTCAACAAAATTTTATCCAGAAAGCTGTGCAGCTGGTTGGTCTCGCCGCTGGCAAGGGCGGTAAAATCCAAAAATCTGCTTGGCGCATCGTGGGTCAGCACATAATCCACTTTGTAATCGCACGCTGCAAGGTTCTCCTCACAAAAGGCGTATTCCTCCTCCGAAGGCATTTCTTCCCTCCACCAGTTCACGCCGGGTTCCCGATCCTCCACATCCTGGCTTTCCGCACCGCCAAAGCACAGGTATTTTTTATTCTCCAATTCCAGCACACTGCCGCGGCACACATGGTACACATTGCCACCCAGTGCCTGCACCTTCCCGCCAAAGCGTTCCTCGGTGGGATACTGCTTCAAAAGGTCGTAGTTTTCGTGGCTGCCGTCCAGAAACAGCAGGGTATACGGGCGCTTGCGCAGCCAATCCAGCTTTTTCTGTTCCTCCTTGCTGCAGTCCCACACAAAGCCAAAGTCGCCCAGTACCACCACGGTATCCCGTTTGCCCAGCCAGCGCAGCTTGCCGTGCTTGAAGCGGTCGATGTCGCCGTGGGTGTCCCCTGTCAGATATACCATTCCTGTCCTCCCTGACCGGATGTGAAATCGGCACAATAAGCCTTGTCACACCCCGCCAAACCTGTTATTATAAAGAATACAGCCTTCCGCTGTGATCTCGTTCTTACCCGGCGCACTGCACCTGTGCCGTGCTGCCTGTTGTTTTATATTATCGCTTTTTAAAGGAATTGTCCACATGAAACGTATTTTTGCGCTGGTTTTGTCGTTCGCTGTCCTGTTCAGCTGCCTCGTACTGCCCGCCGGGGCTATGTTCGACCCCACCCCGGTCTATCAGGTGCAGGCACAGAGTGCCTATATCGTCAACACCGATACCAATATCATCGTCTATGATAAGGACAGCACAAAGCAGGTATCCGCCGGTGGTCTGACAAAGTACATGACCATTGCCCTGCTGCTGACCAACTATGCCGACCATCTGGACGACACCTTCCAGATGCCCTTTGCCATCTCGGATTACGTTTATAACACCAACAACGCCGATATGCGCTCCAACGAGACCTTTACCTACCGCGAAGCCATGTACGCCATGCTGACCCGCAACGCCAACGAAGCCGCCATGGGCCTTGCCTACGCCCTTTCCGGCGGCGACCTCGCGGGCTGGGTGAGCCAGATGAACATCCTGTCCCAGCGCATCGGCACCACCGGCAGCACCTGGACGGATGCCTGCGGCATCGACAGCGGCAACGTGACCTGTGCCGTGGATATGTACCTGATCCTGCGCTATCTGATGAGCTTTGATGCCTTTGTGGAGGTTTCCGGTGCGCCCAGCTTTACCATGCCCGCCAAAGAAAAACACCGTTCTTCGTCTGTTCTGGTCAGCCAGAACGCCGCACTGAGCAAATCCAGCGGCGGCAAATACTACCGCAGCGCCATGCAGGGCGGCATGTGCGATGTGACCGCATTCAAAAGCGACAGTGGCAATCAGAGCTATGTTTCATGGGCCAATAAGGATGGTGCCACCTATATTTTCTGCGTGATGCAAAGCCCGGACACCTGCGACGATTTCGGCTACGCCAACCGTCGCCCGGCCCTGTGCGAGACCGTGAAGCTGATGGACTGGGTGTTCGACAGCTTTTCCATTCAGGCCGCGCTGGACACCGACCTTACGCTGGCCGAGATCCCGGTGAAGTATTCCTCCGATACCAGTTCCCTGCAGCTGTATCCCGCCGACAGCATGATGACCCTGCTGCCTTCCACCGGCGACGGCAGCGTGACCCAGAAATATTTCCACCTGCCGGATTCTGTGTGTGCTCCTGTCCAGCAGGGCGATGTGGTAGGTACCGTGGAGCTGAAGCTTGCCGGTGAGACCATTGGCGTGGTGGACCTGATCGCCGGGCAGGACGTCAGCCTGAACCCGCTGCTGTTCACGGTGGCGCGTTTTCAGGAATTCTTAGGCAGTCTGTACCTCAAAGTTGTAATAACATTGAGTATTATTTCCATCATCATCTACTTTGCGTGGGTCCTTTTGAACAACTGGAACCGTCGCAAGCCCACCAGAAAGATCCGCCGCCGCTGAGCTTTGCACCGTTCAGCCGCATTTTGTGGAAAAGTGATGCAAAAAGCCCCGTCAGCCTTTTCAGGATGACGGGGCTTTTGGTTGCGCCAGCAGGAGTCGAACCTACGATGGGGGAGTCAAAGTCCCCTGCCTTACCGCTTGGCGATGGCGCATCGTGCAAGATATTATACCATATTCTTTGTTTTTCCACAAGGGGAAGGTTCCACTTTTCCGCTTTTGCGGCGGCTCTGTGCCGCCTTTTGCAGCCTGCAATTTGTGAAAAACCAATTTTTTCATCATAACAACAGAATACGCCCATTTTGTTGCGCTTTTGTTACACTATATGTGGTAAATATAGGATTGAATAAACCTCCTCTTCCCGGCTTTTTCGTCTACTGCCTCATGGCGGGGACATCGAGGTCTGTTCTGGTGTTTCCGCTCCCGGCAGGCACCACATCCCAATTCGTCAGGAAAGCGAGGAGTCATATGAAAAAGATCTTGAAAATGCTGGTCCTCGGTCTGCTCAGCGCTGCACTGCTCTGCTGTGCACTGCCCTCTGCCTTTGCCGCAGAAGACAAGGATTCGCAGGTCTACACCATTGGTTTGGATGCCATGGGCGGCAGCAGCTCCGCTGTGGCAGTCACCACCAATCTGAGCGGCAAACTCAGTGCCCTGCCCGCGCAGCCTACGCTGGAAGGCTACACCTTTGACGGCTGGTATACCGAGCCGGTGGGCGGCACAAAAAATCAGCACCTCTACGGTGTTTACCGGTGATACCACTGTGTACGCACACTGGACCGTGAAAAATGCCACCACTTCCACCAGCACATCCACGCCCGCTCAGCCGGAACAGACCGCGCAGGAATACGATGACGGCCCGATTCTGAGCGTTCTGACGGTAGCCGGTGCTCTGATCACCACGCTGGCCGTGGCTGCCTTTATTTAAGTCTTTCCACACACTGTATCAATTTTATCAATAGAAAGGAAAATCTCCATGTCTACTATGAAACTGCCCGCAAACTATGCCTCCATCAGCGAAGAGGAAATGGTCTATCTGGACGGTGGTGCCCGCGACGCTTACAACAGCTTCCTGAATGTCGGTAAGGTGTTCAACGCCATTGCCCGCATCTTCTCCGGTGCAAGCTCCATCATCAACAATGTCAACGTGATCTACCAGTCCTTCCTGACTCTGGGCGATCTGCTGAAGAGCTTCTGATCCGGCTTCTATTTTCATCTGTTTTTCAAGAACTGTCTCCGTTGTGGGGACAGTTCTTTTTGTTTTTAACGCATTTTAATCGTTTACATCAAAAGAAACAATTTTTCTTTGGCTTTGGCAAAAATGCACGGAAAAGGCATTTTGTTACGCTTTGTTACGTATACTGTGCTAACATATAAGGTGGAAGGTCATTCATCAAACTGGCGCTTTCACGCCGAAAACTGATATATCAAATGTGGTTTTGTGGTGCGAAAATTTTCGTATTTGTCGAAAGTTTTCGTTCGCACAATCCGACCACTTTTTGCGGGAGAAATCGATCATTATGCCAGACCGTGAACTGCGGCACATGCGCCGCACCGAATTAGTCGAGATCATTCTGGCGCTCAAGCAGAGCGAGGACCGGCTCCGGGCAGAAAACGCTGCCCTGTCTGCCCAGCTGCAGGAACGGCAGATCCATATTGAAAACGCAGGTTCCATTGCGCAGGCTGCACTGGAGCTGAACAAGGTGTTTGAAGCGGCGCAGGCTGCGGCTGATGAATACGTTGCATCGGTGCTCGCAGCAAACAAAAACACCGATGCCGCTGCCAGCGCTCTGCGCGCTCAGGCGGAAGCCGAAGCCCAGCAGATCCTTGCACAGGCACAGACCGAGGCTGCGAACCTGAAGGCCCGCACCCAGCAGCAGTGCGACGCGGAAACGGAAGCCGCCGCACGCAAGCGCGCCCAGACCGAAGCGGACTGCAAGGCAATGCTTGCCCGGACGCAGCAGGAGATCCAGCAGCGCCGGGCCGCTTTTGACCGCCGGGCCAGCGAACTGCTGGACGGCTATCACAGCACGGAATTCCTGCCGGAGGAGCGTGCCAAATGAAAGAGCAAAAGATCAGGTTCACGCCCATTCCATCCACAGCAGAGGTGGAAGCAGAGCGCGAACGTCTGGCCTACCGCAGCCGTTATATGCGGGTGCTGCGCAGCACGGTCTACACGCTGCTGGTGGTCGCGGCCGTTGCCGTGCTGCTGGCCACCCTGTTTCTGCCGGTGCTGCAGGTCTCCGGCGACAGCATGAACCCCACTCTGCAGGACCGGGACATCATTCTGCTGGTCAAGGGCAGCGACATGAAGACCGGCGACCTTTGCGGATTTTACTGGCAGAACAAGCTTCTGCTCAAGCGCATCATCGGCCTGCCCGGTGATGTGATCGAACTGGACGAGGACGGTGTGGTCACTGTGAACGGCCAGACGCTGGATGAGCCCTATGTAGATGAACTTGCTCTGGGCGAATGCGACATCAAATTTCCCTATCAGGTGCCGGAAAACCGGTATTTCGTACTGGGTGACCATCGGGCCACCTCCATTGACAGCCGCAGCAGTGTGATTGGCTGTGTGGAAAAAAGTCAGATCGTAGGCAAGGTTTTTTTGCGGGTATGGCCCTTGTCCAACTTCTCGTTGATCCACTAAGGAGGTTTAGGAATCATGCGGGATATCGTGAAAGAATATCAGAAAAAGTTCCGTCGGAACCACCAGCGCGCCAGACGCTATACTGCGCTGCTGCTGGCGCTGGCGCTTACCACCAGCCTGTTCGTGAACTGGCAGCTGCACGGCGTGGGCATTGCCAAAACGGCCGATTATCTGTGCGGCGAGTTGGAGCACGAGCACACCGCTGCCTGCTATGAAAAGCAGCTGGTGTGCGGCTATGAGGAAGGCGAACCGGAGGACTGGAACGCCACCATGACGGACGACGGCATGTCTTTTGATGATACATTCGACATGGATGATGATGCGTTCGGCGTGGATGCGGATGATCCCGGCATTGCAGCCCATTCCGCAGAGCCGGAGTACATCTTTGTGCCCCATGAGCACACCGACGACTGCTACCAGGAAGTGCGGGAGCTGACCTGCCTGGAAGAAGAGCACACCCACGACGACAGCTGTTTTGATGAGGATGGTGTCACCTTCATCTGCGATAAATTCGAGCACACCCACGACGACAGCTGCTACACCACCACCTATGAGCTGGTGTGCGGTCTGGAAGAGGGCGAGCTTGTAGAAGAAGTGAACCCCGATTATGACCCGGTGGCCCTGTTTGAGGAGCCAGTGGCCGCAAAGCCCGTGGTGGTCGATCCTGTGACCGAGACCCCGGTGCACCACCACACCGATGCCTGCTACGAGGAAGTGCTGGTCTGCGGCCTGCCGGAGCATCACCACACGGTGAACTGCCTGTCCGACCCGCTGGACGGCACGCAGGACGAGGACGAATGGCTGGCACAGACCGGCACCACGCTGAGCGGCAACTGGGCCGACGACCTGCTGGCCGTAGCCGAGAGCCAGCTGGGCTATGAGCAGAGCGAGCGCAACTTCCAGCTGGACGATGCCGACGGCGAGACCGTGCGCCACTACACCCGCTACGGCAACGACTACGGCAACGACTACGGCCCATGGGACGTGATGTTCCTTTCCTACTGCCTGAAATATGCCGATATCCCCCAGAGCGCTATCCCGCAGGTTTCCAGCGTGCTGTCTTTGCACAGCCAGCTGCGCAGCGCGCTGTACAACGAAGAGACCGGCAGCGGCTATGCCATGGATTTTGACGGTGATCTGCCGTCTGATGCCGCAATGCCCGGTGATATCGTCATTTACAATGGCACCGTGACCAAGGCTGTGGCCGCGGAAAGCCAGCCGTTGCAGGTGCAGGATGATTCCGCCGATGCCGACATTGCCCTGCTCTCCATGGATGCTGCGGCCACCACCGACACCGCGCCCCACATTGAGGAATACACCGTGGATGCCAGCACCGTTGGCATCGTGAGCGATGTGGACGAAGATTTCGGCACCCTGACCGTGATCTCCGGCGATGTGGATGGCAAGGTGGCTAAAGTCACGCTGAATGCTTCGCAGGTGACAACGCTGGTGTCTGTGGCAAATGCGCAGCAGGCCGATTACGGCGTTGCTACGCCGGATTACAAAGTTGAAGATGACGCAGGTGCCATTACCACCATCAAAGGTCTGGATGCACTGGATTACCTCACTGCTCTGGAGGTGCAGCGCAAAAATGGCACTGAATACGAGGATACCAACGTCACCACCATTTCGGAGCTTCTGCACAGCAGCCTGACCGTCACAGATATCCCGGCCAAAGAGATCCAGGAAAACGACTACTGTGTCCATGTTAAGCTGCCCAAGAGCTTTGATGTGCTGAACGATGAGCTTATCTCCGGCAAACTGGAAGATACCGGCAATTATGACACCTGCGGCAGCTACCGGCTGCTCAAGGGGAATGACGGCTGCTGGTACGCCGTGCTGCGGTACGACCAAAACTATATCCAGCAGAAAGAGGCGGAAGACGCAGGCGCGGATCCTTCCGATTCCAAGGTCACCAGCAACGTTGCCTTCAATTTCCAGTGGAACCAGAGCGAGGTCACCAGCAGCGGCTTTAATCTGATCGAGGTCAACAAAGATTACGCCCTTGATATCACCATCAACCCGGATGAAACCCCGATGAGGATCAAAAAGACGATAAGAACTATGACCTTAACCAGAGCGTGAAGGACCCGCACTACGATGGCAGCGATGCCTACCTGGATTACACTGTTACGCTTGTGGTCAAGAACGAACAGGCCGGCCCGCTGACGCTTGCGGACAGCATGACCCTGCCCACCGGCGTAACCGCCGAATATGTCGAAGACTCGCTCCAGCTCAGCATGGAAAACGGCAATACAACGCTCAGAATCACTTGGGAAAATGATAATGGTGAGCGCAAGATCACCTTGGGTTCTGCCGGTTCCCCCATTGCCGCAGGCACCTATTCTATCCGCTACACCGTCAAGCTGAACGAAACGGCTTTTGACGGAGTAATCAATAACATCAGGATTCTGGATACGCCCATCAGCGATGATGCCGAAAAGTCGGTAAAAACCGACAGCCTTGTGATCACCAGTCAGGCCGATCCGTCCGACTACGAACTTCCCTCTACCGGCGGGGCCGGTACCAAACTGTATACAGCAGGCGGCGGTGCGCTGATGCTTGCCGCTCTGGTGTGCGGGGTTTGCAGAAAGCGCAGACGCGAAAGGAGGGCACGTTAAAAAACCTGCATCCTTCCTGACACGGCGGCAAAATTGATTCTGCGCCGGAAGCAGACCCTGAAAATAGGAATCAGAAAAACTTGAAAGGAGACTTTCGCAAATCATGATGAAGAAAGTAATCAAAAAGCTGCTGGCCGCACTGCTGGCAGTTGCCATGGTGTGCGCCATGGCGATCCCCGGCGTTTGCATACAACCCTGGGGAGACTAAGGAGGACCTCAACACAAAACACGATTACGGCGCTTTCCAGATCTTCGAGGGTGTTATTAGTAAGGACAATCCGACGCTTTCCGACGTTAATTGGGGCCGAAACATCACTGAACCTGATATTTTTCTGGCCAAATTGAAGGAAGATCCTACCATCGGCGGTAAGTTTGAAACTGATTTCACTGCTCAGGACGTTCTTGCGGTTATCAGCAAATGGCATGATTCCGATGATAACAGCATCGCTTTTGCGCGCGTTGTATGCCACTATCTCTACCCGGATGCAAACGCAAACCCGACACCCGTCGCTACAGATCACACCGGTGGCATCAACATTCCAAAGTCAGGTTATTATCTGATCGTTGATACTAGCACCTTTAGCGATGACGATTTCTATCATGCCTACAATTCCTTCTTCCTGCTGAATGTTCCCCAAACACCCTATGTCGTTCTAGTTAATCATAAGGTTGTAAAGCCCACTGTTGAGAAGGAAGTCTACGACAACAACGACATTGGCTCTACTGGTGGTTGGGGTAGTTCCGCTGACCATGCAATCAACGAACCGTTCCAGTTCAGGCTGATCGCTAAGTTGCCCGCAAGCGAAAACAATGGCCGTGCTTACGATTACTATAAAGAGTACGCTGTTTGCTTCACTGATACTCTGTCTGACGGCATTACCTTTGACAAATTGGATACGGTGGAAATCACAAATGGCGATGGCAGTACTCCACAAGTGATCAATAACTATACACTTGACCCGAACAATCCTCAGTCCTCCTTCAAACTGAGCATTGATGATGTCAAGACCTGTGTACCAGATTTGAATAAAGGCGCGACTATTACGGTCACCTATACTGCACACCTGAACGAAAAGGCCTATGTCAATACTGTAGGCGGTGGTACTGATAACAAGAATAGTGTACGGCTCCAGTATTCTAATAATCCCAGATCCGACGGCGAATACTGAGCTACCCTGAACACCACAAGTATCGCGATGAGATACCCGGGCAACGAGTTGGCGGGCGCCGGCTTCCGTCTGTACAGCGGTAAAGATTGCACTAAGGAACAGGAGACCAAGCTCCAGAAGACTATTACTGACGGCACTTACTCCCCCTACTTTGGAACGGATGCTGGCGATGAGATGTTCTCTGACGAACATGGTCAGTTCAATGTCAAGGGTCTGGACGCTGGCACCTACTACCTGAGAGAGACCAAAACTCCTGACGATTACAATGCCTGTGCCGATAAAGAAATCGTCATTTCTGCAACGCACGACGTAAACCATGTTTCTCTGTCCGGTAACCTGTCCACCACCATCATCAACAAAAAAGCCGGCGGCATTACCCTGCCCTCCACCGGCGGCATCGGCACTACCCTGTTCTATGTGGTCGGCGGCGGCCTGATGGTTGCGGCCATCGTTCTGCTGGTCACCAAGAAGCGCATGGAGAACAAGTAAGCTCCATTTCCCCCAGAACCCGGAGCAAAGGGGCCGCAAGGCCCCCGCTCCTATCCTTATAACATTAGGGAGTAGCCCATGAAAAAGAACAAAAGCACCATCATCCTGATCCTCGTCTTTTTCGTGGGTCTATCCGTGATGTTATACCCCACCCTCAGCGATTACGTCAACCAGCTGCATCAGTCCCGTGCTGTGGCCACCTATGCCGAGGACGTGGACAATCTGACCGATGCCGACTACAGCGCCTATTTCGAGGCGGCAGATGCGTTCAATGCGCAGATCGCCGCCGACCCGGACGCTTTGTATTTCCCGCAGCGCTTTCCCACCTACGAAAGCACGCTGGATGTGACCGGCACCGGCATTATGGGCTACATCACCATTGAAAAGATCGGTGTGGAGCTGCCCATCTACCACGGCACCAGCGATGGCGTGCTGCAGATCGCCGCAGGCCACTTGGAGGGCACCAGCCTGCCGGTGGGCGGCCAGAGCACCCACGCGGTCATTTCGGCCCACCGCGGCCTGCCCAGCGCCAAGCTGTTCACCAATCTGGACCAGCTGGAAGTGGGCGACACCTTCACCATCACGGTGCTGGACCGGGTGCTGACCTATGAGGTGGACCAGATCTCCATTGTACTGCCCACCGAGACGGACAACCTGAAGGTGGTGGACGGCAAGGATTACGTCACCCTGATGACCTGCACCCCCTACGGCATCAACTCCCACCGCCTTCTGGTGCGGGGACGCCGCATCGAAACGCCGGACAAGCTCAAGCACATCCGTGTAACAGCCGATGCCATCAAGATCGAACCGATCATCACAGCTCCCATCATGGCACTGCCCCTGCTGCTGGTGCTGCTGCTCTGGCTGCTGTTCTCCAACCGCAAACGCAAATCTACAAGAGGTGAAAAACATGAAACGCACTGATCTCAAAAAGCACGCTGCGGCCCTGCTTTTGGTGCTGTGCCTTCTGGTAACAAGTGCGCTGCCTGCCCTTGCCACCAGCGCAAACATCAAGCTGGTGGACAGCAGCGGCAATCCCACTACCGGCACCATCCGCGTTACGCTGTACGACAGCGCCAACGATAAGGCGCTGAGCGGCGGCAAGCTCACTTTGTACCGTGTGGCCGAGGTAAAGCGCCAAAACGGCAACCTGAGCTACGAATACTGCGGCGATTTCTACGGCTGCGGCATTGCGCTGGGTGATTTGACCGACAGCACCCTTGCGGCCCAACTGCAGGAGTATCTGCCCCAAAGCGCCGAGGGCACCACAAAGACCATTGATGCGGACGGCAACGTGACCTTCCGTGGTCTGGAGCTGGGCCTGTATCTGATCGTGCAGACCGAGGCTTCCAAGGGCTATGAGCCGATCAATCCGTTCCTTGTCTCTCTGCCCATGGCGGAGGATGGCAAGTGGAATTATGCGGTGGATGCCAGCCCCAAGGTGGGTGCTTACACCCCCACCAAGCCGGACACGCCGCCTACGCCCCCTACCCCGCCTACGCCCGATCATCCTGATACGCCTACCCCGCCGGACAACCCGGATAACCCGGTCTTTCTCCCGGTAAACCGGACAATCCCGTGGCCCCGGGCCACCCGGACAATCCCGTGGCTCCGGGCCACCCGGATCATCCGGTAGCACCCGGTAATCCAGACAGCCCCGTTCTGCCGGGCCACCCGGATAACCCGGTAATGAGCAGTCTGCCGCAGACCGGTCAGCTGAACTGGCCTGTGCCGGTGCTGGCTGTCAGCGGTGTGGTGCTGTTTGCATTCGGCTGGGCGCTGGATCGCAAGTACCGCACAGTATAATTTTATTCTGATACAACAAAGAGGACCCGACGCATCTGCATCGGGTCCTCTTTTTCGGTTTCTTTTATGCAGTCAGGGTTTACTGCTGCTGTGCCTGCTGCTCGGCGCGCTTGGCTTCCAGCGCCAGAATGGCATCGCGGCGGCTCAGGTTGATGCGGCCCTGCTGGTCGATGTCGGTCACCTTGACCACGATGGCATCGCCCACAGCCACCACATCCTCCACGCGCTCCACACGCTTGGTGTCCAGCTTGAGATGTGCACCAAACCTTCCTTGCCCGGTGCGATCTCAACGAAGGCACCAAAGTTCATCAGGCGGGTCACTTTGCCCTTGTAGATGGCACCGATCTCGGGGTCCTCCACAATGGTCTTGATGGTAAAGATGGCGCGCTTTGCATCCTCCTGATCCACAGCAGAGACGAACACATGGCCGTCCTCCTGCACGTCGATCTTGCAGTTGCAGGTAGCGCAGATGTCCTGAATGACCTTGCCGCCCTTACCGATCACGTCCTTGATCTTATCGGTGGGGATCATCATGCTGAACATCTTGGGTGCCCAGCGGCTCAGCTCGTGGCGGGGCTCTGCGATCACCGGCTTGATGATCTCGTCCAGAATATACAGGCGGCCCTTGCGGCACTTCTCGAAGGCCTCAGCAATGATGTCGTAGGTCAGGCCATCGATCTTGATGTCCATCTGGATGGCAGTGATGCCCTTGCGGGTGCCGCCCACCTTGAAGTCCATATCGCCGTGGAAGTCCTCCACGCCCTGAATGTCCAGCATGGTCATCCAGCGGTCGCCCTCGGTGATCAGACCACAGGAAATGCCGGCAACGGGTGCCTTGATGGGCACGCCTGCATCCATCAGGGCCAGCGTAGAGCCGCAGATAGATGCCTGAGAGGTGGAGCCGTTGGAGGAGAGCACCTCAGACACGCAACGGATGGTGTAGGGGAACTCTTCCAGAGAGGGCAGCACCGGCACCAGAGCACGCTCTGCCAGAGCGCCATGGCCGATCTCGCGGCGGCCGGGGCTGCGGGGTGCGCGGGCCTCGCCCACAGAGTACGGCGGGAAGTTGTAGTGATGGATATAACGCTTGGTCTGCTCATCGGTCAGGTCGTCCATGAGCTGGTTGTCCTTGGTGCCGCCCAGGGTGCAGGTGGTGAGCACCTGCGTCTGGCCGCGGGTGAACATGCCGGAGCCGTGCACGCGGGGCAGGATGCCCACTTCGGCAGCCAGCGGGCGGATCTCGTTGATGCCGCGGCCGTCCACGCGCTTGCCCTCGTCCAGCAGCCAGCGGCGCACCACGAACTTCTGCATCTTATAGCTGACCAGATCAAGGTCTGCAGCGGTCAGGTCGGGGTACTCCTCGGCGATCTTGTCCATGATGGGCAGCAGAGCGGCATCGCGCACATTCTTGTCGTCGGTGTCCATAGCGGCCTTGAAGTCGTCCAGATACTTGTTCTGGATGGCGTGGAACACGTCCATATCCAGACCCACCACCTGAAAATCGATCTTCGGCTTACCGCGCTCGGCCACGATGCGGTTGATGAACTCAATGGTCTTTTTGATCTCCACGTGAGCGGCCTTGATGGCGTTCAGCATGGTGTCCTCGTCCACCTCGTTGGCACCGGCCTCGATCATCACGATCTTATCCATAGTGGCGGCAACGGTCAGGGCAAGGTCGCTCACCTTGCGCTGTTCCTGGGTGGGGTTCAGCACGATCTCGCCGTCCACCAGACCCACCTGCACGCCGCCGATGGGGCCGTTCCACGGGATGTCGGACACGGCAGTGACCAGAGAAGCACCGATCATACCGGCGATCTCAGGGCTGCAGTCGGGGTCCAGACTCATGACGGTCATGGTGATGCACACGTCGTTGCGCATTTCCTTGGGGAACAGCGGGCGCATGGGGCGGTCCACCACGCGGCTGGTCAGGATGGCGCGCTCACCCTCACGGCGCATAAAGCTGCCGGGGATGCGGCCTGCGGCGTAGAGCTTTTCCTCATACTCCACGTTCAGGGGAAGAAATCCACGCCTTCGCGGGGCTTGGGGCTCATGACCACATTGCATCACGCAGGTCTCGCCGTAGCGGATCAGTGCACTGGCGTTGGACAGACCGCACATTTTGCCCATTTCTACCTTGAACGGGCGGCCTGCCAGCATGGTCTCGTAGACCTTGTAGTTTTCAAAGGTCTCTCTGCGGGAACCAAATTCAATTGCCATTGTTTTTGCCTCCTTGTTTTTTCCGGATTTTTTCTATCCAAAAGGCGGTGGCGCGCGCATCATAGCAATAAATCCAGCGTCCGTACCCGGGGCACAGGCGTTCGATTTACTGCTGCAATACGCTGCCGCCGCCATTTTGTACATAAAAGCAAAAGGCAGGCACCTTTGCGGTACCTGCCCTCTGTTTAAATTACTTACGCAGACCCAGAGTTGCGATCAGAGCACGGTAACGCTCGATGTCCTTCTTCTGGAGATAAGCCAGCAGATTGCGGCGGCGGCCAACCATCTTCATCAGGCCGCGGCGGCTGTGGTGATCGTTCGGGTTCTTCTTCAGGTGCTCGTTCAGCTCATTGATGTGAGCGGTCAGCAGAGCGACCTGCACTTCGGGAGAGCCAGTGTCCTTCTCGGTCAGAGCGACTTTGGCCATAACTTCCTGCTTGTTCATAGTTACATACCTCTTTATAAAATTTTATGTGCCAATGGAACAGCGGCGGGAAACGGCATTCCCAAAAGCGGGCATACTCCCAACCCCGTACCACGGTAACAGATACAGTATACCAGAACCCTGTGCAAAATGCAAGGATATTTTTTGCATCCTGCCTTTATTTTTTTACGTACTGGTGCCAGTACAGCTGTACCTCCGGCAGCTTCTTTTTGCGCAGCAGAACTGCGGTGGGGATCAGATACAGCAGCACCGAAAGCAGCATGGATGCATCGTAGCCGCTCACCGCATCGGCCACGGTAGTGGTGCCGTACAACCCACCGATGAGCATGGACGAAATATCCATGGCACCATGCAGGAATACCGTCACCCACAAATTGCCGGTGCGGAAGTAGATCGCCGCTGCCCAGCGACTGCACTGCATCAGCACACCGAAGGGTGCCGAACTGAGGATATTGGTCAGGTGCGCCGCACCAAACAGCACACCTGACAAAAGGCAGGCCTTCCACACACCGGCGCGGCTGGTGCCAAAGTGCTCCAGCAGGGTCTGGGCAATGACACCGCGGAAGATGAATTCCTCGGCCACACCCACCATGGCCATGCTGACAAGGAAGGTGCAGATGCGTGCCGCAGGCTGCAGCACGCCGTTCTCCGGCCGGCCCAGCACCAGCGACCCAAAGGCATTGTAGCCAATGAACACCAGCGGGTACATGCCCACCAGCAGGCCATTGAAAAAGCCGCTGCCGCGGCGGCGCAGCAGCCCAGCACGGTCTGTCCGTACCAGAAACAGCACTGCCACCATGGCCCCCACCAGCTCCTGCAGAGTGCTGTAGAGGTATGTATCAATGGACGCAAAATCCGCCCGAAAAAGAACCAATGCAATGGTAAAGACAAGATCTGTTACGAACAGGCTTGCCAGAAAGACCACTTCTGCCAGAACGCAGAATAAGATCGGGTGCGCTTTGCGCAGTCGTTTGAGCATGGGATACCCTCCTGAATCGTTGATGGTACTATTCTAGCACACTTTACCTTAAAACGATATAGCACGCGCAAAAGGCAGTTTTCCCTTCTGCTGTGCCGCAAAGCGTTCACTTTTTCAAAACAAAGATCTGTTCAAACTCCTGCGTTGCCAGCAGCGAAACATCCTCATAGCCGCCCTGTCGGGCAACGTTCCACGCAGTTTCCATATTCTGGGCCGTGATCTGCTCCACCTGTTCTGCCGTCACGAACTGCCACAGCCCCCGGCCTCCAATGAACAGCACCAGCGTATCATTTTCGCCGGTGTTATACTGCACCAGCAGCTCACTGGAATCGTCCGGCACAACACAGACCTCCTGAAATTTGAGAAGCTCCTGCACGCCGGAAGTGAAACTGCCAAGGTCCCCGGTAATATCCACGCAGGCGGCCTGACTGTATTGTTCCAGTTCTTTGTCTATCTTATAAGTACCGCTGTACATGCGCTCCGGCTCGATCACAAATGCAAGCACGACCATTGCAAGGCACACGATCTGCAGAATGCGCTTTCTGGTGCCTGCACGCAGCGTATCCAGAATGGAGAAAAGGCCGCAGCCACAAAACAGCGCTTCCAGCGGCTGCAGATGGTACACATACCGCAGCGACTTATACGGCGAGATCACCGCGATAACCAGAAATGCAGCAAGCGCCGGGACCGTGATCAGCTTGACATCCCCCGGGGATCAGCGTAGTGCCGCGCAACTTGCCCGGCAGCCAGCGCTGCCCCAGCTTCGTCAGGGTCAGCACGGCCATAATGCCTGCGCCTACAGCAAAGCCGACGATGCTCCAGCCGATCAGCTCCAGCGGGCCTTTGGGGTACTGCGCCAGATCCAGCAGATTGTTTGCTGTTGACTCCAGCGAAACCGTATCCTGCGAGTGCAGCTGTGCATACCAGCACGGAAAGGTGAGCAGCATTCCGCCTACGCCCGCAAGTGTCGGAAGTGAAAATGCAGCAGCATTTTTCCATTCGCGCCGGAACATCAGGTAAAGGTCATATGCTGCGCACAGCAGGAAGGCATAGACCACAAAGAAATACTGGGTCATCATGCCAAGATAGATGGTTACACCGATCAGAAGATATTTGGGCACAGACGGCCTGCGAAGAGACTTTGCCACCAGCAGCGCAAGCAGGATCGTCAGCAAGGTCATGAGCATATACATGCGCACCATCGTCACATTCGAGATCATTTCACGGTTGAACGCATACAATGCACAGACGAACAATGCTTTTTTCCAGTCTGCAAACAGCTCCATACCCAGCGCATACAGCGCTGCCAGCGTGCCGCCCAGCAGCACAAAATTCATCCCCAGACCCGTCCATTTTGTAAAGCTGCCCGGAAATAATGAGCACACCGTGTGCAGCAAAAGTAGAACAGCGGCGGATGAACGTCCTGCGTCTGGTTATAGTAGACCGACGCATAGTCGAACCGTGTGCTTCCCTGCGGGGCAACATAATTCAGAAACTCGCTCTGCGTGAACACTGCTTCCGGCAGCTTGCCGTTTGCCACCTGTTCTCCACCATGGAGCCAGCTTAAAAACGGAACATAACTGCTGTTTGAAAGGCCGTAGGAGTAGATCTCATCCAGAAAGAAACCCTCTTTCCGCACAGCCCACCAGCCGCAAAGGCAGATCAGAACGATCACAAAAAGCGCGACCGCCCGTTTTTTTTTTTATTTCCTGCATAGTTTCTGTTTTTCCTCGCTTTTTTTGTCCGTTCTGCAGCCAAATATAGCTTTGCTTTTCCAGTATATCATATTTAGAACACAAGTCAAAACTTTTCGGGTTGCAGATCCCGCTGCTCCTAGCAGCATGCACCCTGTTAGACATTCCTAGCCGGTGGAACCCGCGGGCTAAACAAAGCCATACTATGGCTTTGTTTGCTCGCACCGCCGCCCTGTTCAAATCCCGCGCGGAGACAAAAAAGAACCAGTACACGAATGTGTTAGCAGCATGCACCCTGTTAGACATTCCTAGCCGGTGGGACCCGCGGGCTAAACAAAGCCATACTATGGCTTTGTTTGCGGTGCTTCGCACCGCCGCCCTGTTCAAATCCCGCGCGGAGACAAAAAAGAACCAGTACACGAATGTGTTAGCAGCATGCACCCTGTTAGACATTCCTAGCCGGTGGAACCGCGGGCTAAACAAAGCCATACTATGGCTTTGTTTGCGGTGCTTCGCACCGCCGCCCTGTTCAAATCCCGTGCGGAGACAAAAAAGAACCAGTACACGAATGTGTTAGCAGCATGCACCTTGTTAGACATTCCTACGGGTTGGGACCCGCGGGCTAAACAAAGCCATACTATGGTTTGTTTGCGGTGCTTCGCCCTGTTCAAATCCCGCGCGGAGACAAAGAACCAGTACACGAATGTGTACTGGTTCTTTTTGGTCGGAGCAGCGGGATTTGAACCCACGGCCTCCTCGTCCCGAACGAGGCGCGCTACCAACTGCGCTATGCCCCGAAAATACCGCAGCCAGTTGAGACTGCGGTTTTCTTGGTTGGGGATGAGAGAATCGAACTCCCACAAGTAGAGTCAGAGTCTACCGCACTACCACTATGCAAATCCCCATTATTCAGTTTGTCTGCCGCGCCGTGCGCTGCTGACAAGGGATATTATACTCAAAAGGCCCGCGCTTGTCAACCATTTTTTTATTTTTTCTGCAAAAGTTTTCCCGCTGTTCTCCTGCCCGCAGAAATGCACCGTGGAAGCGTGTAAATTTTCTGCGCTTCTCTTGACAGCGGCCCCCATCCGGAATAATCTTATACTATAAACAGGTAGGTCTCCGGGCAGACTGACTTTGAAAGGCAGAACGCGCGGCGCTGAATACCAAATGAAAGAGGGCTTTTGAATGAAAAAACGTGTTGGAATCCTGACCTCTGGCGGCGACTGTCCGGGTCTGAACGCCACCATCCGCGGCGTAGCAAAAGCACTGTATGCCCGCATGGGCGATAACGTGGAGATCATTGGCATCCTGAACGGATACAGCGGCCTGATCAACGGCGACTACAAGGAGATGTGCGAGGACGATTTCCGCGGCATCCTGACGCTGGGCGGCACCATTCTGGGCACCAAGCGCACCCCCTTTAAAATGATGCGTGTGGTGGAGGACGACAACATTGATAAAGTTGCCGCCATGAAAAAGACCTACAAGGAAGCCAAGCTGGACTGCCTGCTGTGCCTGGGCGGCAATGGCACCCACAAAACCGCAAACCTGCTCTCACAGGAGGGTCTGAACATCATCGGCCTGCCCAAGACCATTGATAACGATATCTATGGTACCGACGTAACCTTCGGCTTCCACACCGCCGTGGACATTGCCACCGATGTGATCGACCGCATCCACACCACCGCAGGCAGCCACAGCCGCGTGATGTGCATTGAGATCATGGGCAACAAGGCAGGCTGGCTGACGCTGTATTCCGGCATTGCAGGTGGTGCAGATATTATTCTGCTGCCGGAACAGCCCTATGATATCGACCGTGTGTGCTCTGCCGTGGAACGCCGCGCAAAGAAGGGTTCCAACTTCTCCATCATCGCTGTGGCCGAGGGTGCCATCAACTGCGAGGAAGCCGGCATGAAGCGCAAGGAATGGATGGCAAAGCGCGCCGAGGCAGGCTTTGGCACCACCGCCACCAACCGCATTGCACAGGCCGTGCAGAAAAAAACCGGCATGGAGACCCGTGTGTGCATCCCGGGCCACATGCAGCGCGGCGGCAGCCCCAGCGCCTACGACTGTGTGCTGGCCACCCAGTTCGGCAGCTATGCGGCAAAGCTGGTGGAGATCGAGCGCTACGGCGTGACCGTTGCCATGGTGAACCGCCATGTCACCCAGAACCGTCTGGCCGACATTGCAGGCAAGACCCGCAACGTGCCGGAGAACTGCGACCTGCTCACCGTCGCCCGCCGCATGGGCATCAGTCTGGGTTGATTACCATTTGAATGCTCTCCGCTTTGCTCTGAGCATTTTTAGCGGAATAATTATTTTTTATTGGGGATTCCTGAAAATCTGCGGATTTTCAGGAATCCCTTTTTCACCGGAAGGGTCCCAACCGGCAGATGCTTCAAACAAACGGAATGCCGTTTTCCGCTGCACCCCCTCCCGTGAAAATGCAGATCCCGGCAGACCGCAGTCTGCCGGGATCTGCTCTATTCAGAAATACTGTTTCCGTTGAAGATGGCCAGAGTGCAACGGCGGCCATTCAAAATCGTCTGCCGGACAAATCAAAGGTCCGTCACATCATGCCGGGTGGGCTGGCCTTTTTCAAAGGCAACCGCGCTTTCCAGCACACCGCGCACCATGCTCTCCACATCCTCGTGGGTGTAGAAAGCCGTGTGGTCGGTCAGGATCACATTGGGCATGCTGCGCAGAGCCGCCAGCTCCGGGTTCGGGATCACATCGCCCATGCGATTATAATAGTACAGGCCGTTCTCATTTTCCAGCACGTCCAGGCCCGCCGCGCCAATCTTGCCGCTTTCCAGCCCGGCGATCAGTGCATCGCTGTCGATCAGCTTGCCGCGGGCGGTGTTGATGATGGTCACGCCCGGCTTCATGCTCTCAATTGCTTTGGTGTCGATGAGATGGTGATTCTCCTCCGTAGCGTTGGTGTGCAGAGTGATGACATCGCTTTCCGCCAGCAGAGTCTCCAGCGGCACATACTCGGCGATCTTCTTTACCTCGTCGTTGGGGTACAGGTCGTAGGCCAGCAGGCGGCGCCAAAGCCGGACAGATGCTGCAGCACCGTGCGGCCAATGCGGCCCGTACCGATCACACCCACAGTGCAGGTGGAAATATCGCGGCCGATTTTTCCCTGCAGGGAGTAGTCCTGCGCTTCGCCGCGCTTGAGGATGTGCCCTGCCTTGCGCAGGCTCATCAGCATGAGCATAATGGCAAAGTTTGCAACGCCGTTTGGCGGGTAGTCCACATTTGCCACCTTCATGCCCAGTTCCCGGGCCGTCTCGCGGTCTACGTGGTCATAGCCGATGGAACGGCAGCAGATGGACTTTACTCCTAGCTCGTGAAACCGCTTGACCATGGGCGCGCTCATATCACAGGGCGTTACCGACACGGCATCATAGCCCTTTGCCAGTTCAGCGTTTTCCAGCGTGGGATACTCCTGCGTAGAGCCAAACTCAACGTCCAGCTGCGGTGCCAGCCGCTGCGCGATGCCCAGCTCATCGTAGGGGCGCAGGATGTAAAAGACTTTTGTTGCCATAAAACTTCCCTCCCGGCTTATTTTGTACCTATTGTAGCACGTTCTGCACAGATGGATGCATTTTACTGCATGAATTTTGTTCACCTTAAAATGAGGATTCATCTTTCCATATGAATGCGCGCAAAACAGTTGTAAATTGTCGGAAAAGAGGGTATGATAAAGGAACTGAGAAGTATACATCACTGAAATATAAAAGGAGTGTGCCTTATGCGCGCTTATGAACGGCTTTTGAATTATGTCCGGGTGCATACCACCTCGGACGAAAACTCCGGTACGCACCCTTCCGCTGAACGGGAGTTTGACCTTGCCCGCCAGCTGGTGGATGAGATGAAGGCCCTTGGCATGGAGGATGCCCATGTGGACGAGCACTGCTACGTCTATGGCACCCTGCCTGCCACGCCCGGCTGTGAGGATCAACACGCTCTGGGCCTGATTGCCCACATGGACACTGCCGACGATGCCAGCGGTGAGAATGTGCAGCCCGTTGTGTGGGAAAACTACAACGGCGGCGACGTAACTCTGCCCGCCACCGGCATGGTGATGAAGCCCTCTGTGTTCCCCTTCCTTACTTCCATGAAGGGCGAGACCCTCATCACCTCAGACGGTACCACCCTGCTGGGTGCCGACGATAAGGCCGGTATTGCCGAAATTTTGACCGCTGTTGAAACCATTCAGGAAAAAGGCCTGCCCCACGGCAAGCTGTGTATCGCCTTTACTCCGGATGAAGAGATCGGCGAGGGTGCAGAGCTGTTCGATATTCCGGGCTTCGGTGCCGACTTTGCCTATACGGTGGACGGCGGCGATGCCGGCTCCATTGAGTACGAGAACTTCAACGCCGCTTCCGCCACCGTGACCATCCGCGGCTTCTCGGTGCACCCGGGCACCGCCAAGGACACCATGATCAACGCTTCCAACGTAGCAATGGAGTTCCACGGTGCTCTGCCCGTCACAGCCCGGCCGGAGACTACCGAGGGCCGTCAGGGCTTCTACCACCTGTGCCAGATGTACGGCGATGTGACCACCGCAAAGCTGGGCTACATCCTGCGCGACCACGATGCCGCAAAGCTGCAGTTCAAGAAGGACAACATGCTGGATATTGCCGAATTTTTGAACGGAAAGTACGGCGAAGGCACCGTGACCGTGGAGATCAAGGACAGCTACCGCAACATGCTGGAAAAAATCAAGCCGCATTTCCACTTAGTAGAGACCGCCCGCAAGGCCACCCGCATGGCCGGGCTGGAACCGGAGGAAATTCCGGTGCGCGGCGGCACCGACGGTGCTATGCTGAGCTGGAAAGGCCTGCCCTGCCCCAATCTGGGCACCGGCGGCTTCAATTTCCACGGCGTATGCGAGTGCATCACCGCTGAGCGCATGGACCGCTGCACTGAGATCTTGCTGAACATCATAAAGCTGTACGCAGAGTAAATTTTATTTTTCAATATACAAAAAAGTGGGTGCTATTTTCGGATAGCATCCACTTTTGTTATACTCTGACGCTTATCTCTACGACTCCACTCGTGAAAATGCATTTGGAGCAGCCCTGCGGTTGCGTAGCAATGAAAGCCCCAGTGGGGCTTTCAAGCAGGCGAGCGGTCTGCGTTAGCAGATGGAAGGGATTCGCCCTGACAAGCGTCAGGGCTGCGACAAATGCGAAAAATAAAAATCAAATTCCACTGAACATGCCCAGAGTACAACAACGACGACCGCTGCCTGCGGCAGAAGCAGGGAGGAGTTGTTGGGGCCGCGGCCAGCAAGACACGAATGCCGCTCAAGGCATGAAGTGGATGCTGGGAGCCGCAACTCTAGGAGGGCATTCAAAATCGTTTAACCAACGTTGATATGCCCCACCGGCATGATCTTCCGTTTGTTGTCGTCCGGCTTTGCTGTCAGGCTCATGGCCAGCGACACCGGGCCGACACGGCCCATGAACATGACCAGCATATACAGGATTTTTGCGCCCCGGTTCAGCTGAGCGGTAACGCCCACCGAAAGGCCAACTGTGCCAAAGGCAGAGCAGGACTCGAAAATAGCGTCAATGACCGACACAGCGTCCGAGGTGTTATAGAACACCACCACAGCCGAGCCAACCGCCGCCAGCGCGCCGAGCACGATAATGGTCAAAGCACGATAAACCGTCTTGGACTCGATGTGGTGCTCTGCGATCACACAGTCGTCGCGACCCTGAGCCACACTGCGGATCGTCAGGATGATCACAGCGAACGTAGTCACCTTCACGCCGCCGCCGGTAGAGCCGGGTGCCGCACCAATGAACTGCAGCGCGCTCATCAGCAGTTTGGTGATGGGGCCGCAGGCCGCAAGGTCGATGGTATTCATGCCCGCAGTACGAGTGGACACCGACTGGAACAGTGCCGCCATCAGCTTGCCGGGCACAGAGAGCCCGCCCATGCTGGCAGGATTGTTCCACTCCATCAGCGCGATGAGCGCCGCGCCGCCGAGCCACAGGATCACCGAGAAGCTCAGCACCACCTTGGCCTGCAGGGAAAGCCGGTGCTTTTTGCGGTATTGACCGATCTCCACCCATACCATGAAGCCCAGACCGCCGGAAATGATCATGAACATCACAACGGCCTGAACATAGTAATTGTTCACATAGGGTGCCAGTGAGGAATACTGGCCGAACCGGCCAAACAGATCAAAGCCCGCGTTACAGAAAGCCGAGATGGCCGTGAACACGCTCACCCAGATGCCTTCCAGCCCGAACTGCGGCACAAAGGCGAACAGTAGCAGCACAATGCCAATGCCTTCAAACAGGCCAGCCAGTCCCACCACGATCTTCAGCACGTCCTTGGCCTGCGCATATCCGTCCGCTGAGACGCTTTCTCCCAGCAGCCGCAGATCGCGGAAGCCCATGCGCCGCCGCATAGCCAGCGCGAAGAAGCTGGTGAGGGTGACCAACCCCAGACCACCCACCTGAATGAGCAGCAGGATCACCGCCTGCCCAAAGTAGGTGAACTGGGTCCAGGTATCCCGCACAATCAGACCAGTAACGCAGGTAGCGCTTGTAGCGGTGAACATGGCATCCAGTACATCCAGCCGCCCGTGCTTGCTGGCAACAGGCAGGCTGAGCAGAAAGGTGCCCAGCGCGATCACGATGACAAAGCTCACACAGATGATCTGCGTAGGCGTATACATTCCCTTGCGCTTGCCCGCCGGGCGGTAAAACAGCTTTTTCCCTTTTGCCTTTTCCATAAGTTCCTCCGCACGCGGCAAAGCCTGCCGCGGCTATTTTCATTTCCTCTATAGCATACACCATTTTGCCCTCCGGTTCAACTTGATTTTATCCGCAAAATGCTGTATTATAATAGGGCATTCGTCTCCGTAGCTCAGATGGATAGAGCGCAAGCCTCCTAAGAATTCGGTCAACCTGATACCTTGGGGGCAGAAGTGATTGCTCTAATCAAAAGCAAGACCGGGAATCGAAGTTTTCTCAACAATTTTTGATGCAACAAGTTTAACACCGTTCCGGTTGCAACGCAGTCGGTCACTTCGTTGTGAAAATCATTCTGCATATTCGTTTCCAAGCGCGTTGAATTTCAAAAAATCAACGATAATACATAATATGCCTCAGTAGCTTAGCTGGATAAAGCGCCTCCCTCCTAAGGAGGAGACCGCAGGTTCGAATCCTGTCTGGGGTATCCTTTATGAAAATGCGAAGGTCATTTTTCCATGTGAAAGACGATCTTCGCATTTTTCATTTTGAACCTATCACCAAAATTAGCCAGCTAATGCCATTAGCAGAATTTTCAGCTCCAGCTAATAAAATCGGCTTTCCAGCTAATGAAGCCTCATAAAGCGCCTTTTGAACCCTGTTTTCTGGCTCTCTGCTAATATTGGTAGCCGCTTTCCTGTAAATCCATGTAAATACAAGATAATCTGTGTGAATCTATTTTCCACCTTTCTGCTGGAAGCCGTGCAAAACACTTTTCTCCATACATAGCGCGTTCACTCGCTGTTCTCTCGGAACAGAAAGAGGAACGCGCTTTTTTGTTTTCGGGCCGAACTTCCCGAATCCACCAAAGGAGGGTTTACCGATGAAAAAAGTTCTGACCGTCACGATGGACGGTATCCGCTACCATGCTTCCCGCCCGGCAGATTGCCGGCACTGCTTCTTCTGGAAGAATCGAAAGAAGGGCTGCGTTCTCGGCAAAGAGAACTGCTACTACCTGATCGAGTCGCCCAAAGGCCCCAGCAAGTGCGAAGGGTGCCCCTACAAGCGGGCAAAGCCCTGTGTGCTGGTTCCCTGCTACAAAGACCTGATGGCACCGCTGGAGAAGCGAGGTGATGCCAAGTGAGCCACAAGCGAAACGAAGCCCTGCGCCATGTCCAGCACTCCATGCACCATGTGATCGCCGCTGGCGAAGGTTCTGACCGTGCCCCGGACAGTTGCAAGCTGTGTCCGTACTATCGACCCGATTTCAAGTTCCGCACCTGCCTGTATGCCCACTGCCCTTATAAGAAGCAGGTCAACGTGTTCCGTTCCACACCTGAAAAATGGGATATTCTCTATGCCCGAAAGAAAGCCGACAAGAACCGCAGACCTTGATTACTTCTATGGGCAGTCCAGCGAGCTGTTCTCCTTCTACCGAATTCCCAAGCTGTTGTTTCAGGATAGCCGCTTTCAACCGCTTTCCACAGATGCCAAAACGCTGTACGGTATCCTGCTCGACCGCATGAGCCTGTCAGCCCGGAACGGTTGGTTGGACAAGGCTGGGCGGGTGTTCATCATCTATACCGTGCAGGAAGTGCAGGATTCACTGGGCTGTGCCGATAAAAAGGCGACCAAGCTGCTGCGAGAACTGGAAGAGTACGGCCTGATTGAACGCAAACGGAGGGGCTGGGCAAGCCTGATCTCATCTATGTGAAGAATTTTTCGTCAGAATCGTCAAAACTACGCTTTCTGAATCGTGATAATGACGATTCTGGAGTCGTCCAGAATACGCTTCAAGACCCGGCCAAACTACGATGTAATAAGACTGAGAGAAATAATACAGAGATAAGCGATACTGATCCTATCTCTTCCGATGAAAACGACTGGATGAGCGAACGTGAACAACTGGAAGAATATTTTTCTCAGTCTTTGGAGGTAGACCTTCTGCTCCGGCTTTGCCCGGATGATGAGGACACCATCTATCAAATCGTGAATTTGCTGGTGGATACCTGCGCTACCAACCGTAAGCTACTGCACATTGCCGGGGACGATAAACCTGCCGAGGTGGTACGCAGCCGGTTTATGAAGCTGAACGCCGACCATATCCGTTTTGTGCTGAAGTGCCTTGCAGAGAACAGCAGCCCAATCCGAAACATGAAACAATATCTGCTCGCTTCTCTGTACAATGCACCCACCACGATGCAACTTTTCTATCAGAACCAAACAAACCACGACTTAGCGATGCGGAGGGTGATGAAAATTTCAAAGAAAGCAACCACGATTGCCATCGTCAACCAGAAAGGCGGCACCGGCAAGACCACCACTTGCGAAAATCTGGGCATTGGGCTGGCGATGGAAGGCAAGAAAGTCCTGTTGGTGGACGCTGACCCGCAGGGAAGCTTGACCATTAGCATGGGCTGGCAACAGCCCGATGAACTGCCCACAACCCTTTCCACCTTGATGGCAAAAGCCATGAACGACCAGAGCATTCCACCCGGCGAAGGCATCCTGCACCACGCAGAAGGCATTGACCTGATTCCGGCAAACATCGAACTGGCAGGGCTGGAAGTGTCTCTCGTCAACTGCATGAACCGGGAAAAGATGTTGAAACAGGTGCTGGAAGGAGCGAAGCACGAGTACGATTTCATTCTGCTGGATTGCACCCCTTCCCTTGGGATGCTGACCGTGAATGCGCTGGCGGCGGCAGACACCACCCTGATTCCGGTGCAGGCGCAGTACCTTTCCGCAAAAGGTCTGGAACAGCTTTTGCAGACCGTCCAAAAAGTCCGGCGGCAGATAAACCCGAAATTAAAAATTGAGGGCATTCTGCTGACTATGACAGATAGCCGCACCAACTATGGGCAGCAGATCGACAACCTGATTCGGGGTGCTTACGGCAGCAAGATCAAGGTGTTCGACCAGACCATTCCCCGGTCTGTCCGCGCTGCGGAGATCAGTGCCGTGGGTAAGAGCATTTTCCAGCACGACCCCAAAGGCAAGGTGGCAGAAGCCTATAAATCTCTGACCGAGGAGGTGATGGCGAATGCCGAAAGGCAGCTTAAACGTGTCGCTGAAAGGGGCAGATGATATTTTCTCCACAGAAGAATCCCGGCAGGAGCAGCAGCGAGAGCAGGTGCAGCAGATTCCCATCGGGGAGCTGTTCCCTTTCAAGAATCATCCATTTAAGGTTTTGGATGATGAATCCATGCAGCGCACGGTGGAAAGCGTGGAACAGTACGGCGTGCTTTCTCCGCTGATTGCCCGCCCTCGCCCGGAGGGTGGCTATGAGATCATCTCCGGGCACCGCCGTCAGCACGCTGCACAGCTTGCCGGGCTGGAAACCCTGCCGGTCATTGTCCGCAATATGGATGATGATGCCGCAGTTTTACTCATGGTGGATAGCAATCTCCAGCGTGAGAGCATCCTGCCCAGTGAAAGGGCTTTCGCCTACAAAATGAAGCTGGAAGCCCTAAAAATCAAGGTGCTAGGTCGGATTTAACTTCATCCCAAGTTGGGATGAAGTTGCAAGCCCTTGATATTGTTGGTCAGGAAGCTGGCGATAGTCGAAATCAAGTGCACCGCTTTATCCGCCTGACCTGCCTTATCCCGGAGCTGCTGGACATGGTGGACGAAAAGAAAATCGCTTTTAATCCCGCTGTGGAGTTGTCCTATCTGGACGAAAGCCAACAGCGGGATTTTTTAGAAGCGATGAATGACACCCAGAATGCGCCGTCCCTTTCTCAAGCGCAGCGGCTCAAAAAGCTGGCGCAGGAAGGGCACTTCTCGTATGACGTTGCCTTTGCAGTCATGGGCGAAGAGAAAAAGGACGAGCTGGACAAGGTGGTCATCAAAAACGACACCCTGCGGAAATACTTTCCCCGCAGCTACACCCCGAAACAGATGGAGGACACCATCATCAAGCTGCTGGAACAGTGGCAGCGCAAACTCCAGCGGCAGAACGAACGCTGACTTATACCGTAACGAAAGACCCGGTGGGGCCTTTTTCTTTTGCAAACAAAAGGAGAAAAAACACTATGAACACTACCATTGATCTCAAGACCGCAAAGACCATCGAAGCCATGAACCAGAAGATCAACCACATGGACAATGCTGTGACCGACTTCTTCAACAAGATGAGCGATGTGCTGGAGCGGCAGCTCGGCGATGATGAAGTTTACGCCGCCGTGATTGCCCCGGAGATCGAACTGACCATCACTCCCGCTGGCGAACGTTCGCAGTTATCTGCCTTGCTTCGATGAAGCTGATTCCTGCTACAGCATCAGCGAAGATGTGCCGCTGGCACTCTGCTACGATCCTCGTCAGGTCATTACGCTGGCTGGCAAGCGTTACCTGTCCGGTGCCGCTGTCTTTGTACGCTACGACGCCGATGGCAACTTTGTTGCACTTACCACCGCCGACCTGTACCTGATTCAGTGTTATCTGGGCGAGAACAGTGTTCCTCTGATGGCTGGACGCGAGAAGATGGTCTGCATCTGCATTGACTGAGAGATGCAGCATGGATACTGAAATGGCCTGCTATGAGAGTTTCGCAGAAGTCACGGAGGACTTTTACTGTTCCGCCGTTGATGTTTTGAAGATTCTGGTTCTCCGTCTGCACGACTACCATGCTCGTTGCTTCCATTCTCTGCGGGATGCTCTGTACAACTATTTTTCTACCGATGCCGCACCGCATACTCATACCAATGTTTTCACTAAGCATACCGTTGTCGCGTCTTGCGCTCCCCGTCCTCCCTGAGAGGATTCTTCTCACAGTTCAGTCAATGTAGGAGGGTTCGCTATGAATTTAATTTATTCGTTTGTCATTTTTGAAGCTGGTGCCCTTTGTGGTTTTTTCATCGCCGCACTGATGAATGCCGCTCGTGCCGGGCAGGAGATCACCATCAAATTCGAGGAGGAAGATAATGGAGCAGAACGAGAACACTCTGTCGGTGCTGAAAATTGCACCGGGACAGTATCCGCAGCAGGTCGAGATTGATAACGACCTGAAAGCCTTGCAGCAGGCGGTGGGCGGCTCCATCGGCGCAAGCTACCCTTTTGAAGATCCGGTCGCCATCGTCTACAACGATGACGCAAAGCTCACGGGTCTGCCCCTGAACCGTGCCCTGTGGGACGAGGACGGGCTGATGTACGATGTTATTGCCGGAACCTTTCTGGTGGTGGGGCTGGGAGAGGAAGATTTTGTGTCGCTCTCCCCGGAGTTGGCGCAGAAGTATGAAGAAGAATTCCATCAACCCGAAGCTTTTCTCCCTCTGGGGCGTCGCCTGATGGTCATTCCGGTTCCGGATGAATCAGTTCAGAGTGATGCAGAAAAGGCTGTGAGTAAGCCCCCGGTGGAACATGACCGTTAAGCTGAGGTTCTCTCAGGGAGGTGGTGACAATGCAGGAAGAAATCGAGCATAAGACGGTCAACCTTGCCATCTCGACCACAAAACTGTCTGCCCGCACCCTGCTGCGCGGGATGCAGTTTCTGCTGCGGCAGTACGACAAGCACGCTTCGCAGGGCAAGCAGTCCATGAAGCGGCTGGTACGGCAGAACCGTGGCGTGACCAATGTGGAGATCCAGAAAACTGGCATCAAGGACTTTGACCGTTATGCCAAGCGGTATCACATCGACTACTCCATCCAGAAAGACCTGTCCTGCACGCCGCCCCGATATCTGGTCTACTTCAAGGCACAGGACACGGATGCCTTGAGCGCAGCGTTCAAGGAATATTCGGCATCGGTACTGGATAAAACCAAGCGGCCTTCCGTGCTGGCAAAGCTGCACGATCTGGCGCAGTCCGTTGCAAATCTGCCGGACAAGGTGCGGCACAAGCAGGAGGAGCGTGGCCTATGAGTAAAAAGAAGCTTTCCAAGCTGCTGGCGCTCTATCTGCCCTATGTGGTAATTGGGCTTGTGGCAACCAATCTGGGCGAGGCGTGGCGGCTGGCCGTGGGCAAGGAACTGGGCGATAAAATCGTATCGCTGATGGATACGCTCCCGGCTGTATTTTCAAATCCGCTGCCCAGCCTGCACCCATTTGACTTGTTCATTGGTCTGTGCTGCGGTGCTGGAATGCGGCTGGCGGTGTACCTGAAAGGCAAAAACGCCAAGAAGTACCGCCACGGTATGGAGTACGGTTCTGCCCGGTGGGGCGGACCCAAAGATATCGAGCCGTTTATGGCTCCGAAGTTTGAGGACAATATCATTCTGACCAAAACAGAACGCCTGATGATGTCCAACCGCCCGCCGGACCCCAAGAATGCCCGAAACAAAAATGTGCTGGTAGTCGGCGGCTCCGGCAGCGGTAAGACAAGGTTCTTTATCAAGCCGAATCTGCTGCAATGTGATTCCAAGAATTTTCCGGTATCATTCGTAGTTACAGATCCGAAAGGTAGTATCGGCGTGGAATGTGGAGAAGCCCTGTTAAAGCACGGCTACAAGCTAAAATTCTTCAACACCATCAACTTTTCCAAGAGTATGCGCTATAACCCCATGGCGTACATCCACAGTGAAAAGGACATTCTGAAGCTCGTGACCGCACTGATGACCAACACCAAAGGTGAAGGTCAGGGCGGCGACCCATTCTGGGACAAAGCGGAACGGCTTCTGCTCGTTTCGCTGATCGCGTACCTCCACTACGAAGCCCCTGTTGAGGAGCAAAACTTCGCAACATTGCTGGAAATGCTAAACACTATGCAGGTGTCGGAGGACGATGAAACCTATCAGAATCCAGTTGACCTACTGTTTGAGGATCTGGGCAAGAAGAAGCCAAAATCCTTTGCCGTGCGGCAGTACAAACTTTACAAGCTTGCTGCCGGTGATATATGCTCTAAGTGACTTCTTAATCAAGCGGTTTGGAAGTCTCTTAGAACACACAACCTAAAACCGAAGAAAGGAGCGCAAGTTATGAGAAAAAACGAGAAAATCACTGCTCTGTACGAACGACTGAGCCGTGATGACTTTGGCAAAGATGATGACCAACAGCGTGAGAGCAACTCTATTTCCAATCAAAAGGCTATGTTGGAGGAGTTCGCCGCACGGCAGGGCTTTACGAACATTGTCCATTTCACGGACGATGGCATTAGCGGCACTTGCTTTGACCGCCCCGGATTTTTGGCAATGATGGAGGAGGTTGAAGCCGGGAATGTGGAGTATCTGTGTATCAAGGACATGAGCCGCATGGGTCGTGACTATCTGAAAGTCGGTCAGATTATGGAAATTCTGCGTCAGCGTGGCGTTCGCCTTATCGCCATCAATGACGGTGTGGACAGTGCCAGAGGAGACGATGATTTTACCCCTTTTTCCGCAACATTATGAACGAGTATTACGCCAGAGACACCAGCCGTAAAATCCGTTCCACTTTCCAGTCCAAAGGCAAGTCCGGCAAGCACCTCACAGGCACGGTCATTTACGGCTATCTCTGGAACGAAGCCAGAGACCAATGGTTGGTTGACCCCGAAGCCGCTGATGTGGTCAAGCGCATCTTTGCCATGACGATTGAGGGCTACGGTCCGTATCAGATCGCCAGCAAACTAAAATCGGAAAAGGTGCTTATTCCGTCTGCTTACCTTGCCCAACACGGCGAGGGCGTGAACAAAACAAGACTTTCAAAGATGTGTACGGCTGGGGTTCTTCCACCATCTGCAACATTCTTGAAAAGCGTGAGTATCTGGGACACACCATCAATTTCAAGACCCGAAAGCACTTCAAGGACAAAAAAAGCCATTATGTCCCGGAGGACGAATGGACAATTTTTGAGAATACCCATGAGCCTATCATTGACCAGCAGACCTTTGACCTTGTGCAGAAAATCCGTGGGAATGTCAGACGCTACCCGGACGGCTGGGGCGAAGCAGCTCCCCTCACAGGCTTGCTCTATTGTGCCGATTGCGGCGGCAAGATGTATGTCCACCGCACCAACAACGGCAAGCGTATTTCTCAATATACCTGTTCCCAATACAGCAAAGTCCCAGTTGGAAAGCTCTGCACGACACAGCACCGTATCAATGAAGATGTGGTACTGTCCCTTGTTTCCGAAATGCTCAAAGCTATTGCCGAGTATGCCAAGCATGACCGAGCCGAGTTTGTCCGTGTGGTGCAGGAAGCGCAGTCCAGCCAGCAGACCACAGAGGTCAGGAAGCAGCGGACACGCCTTGCCACCGCAAAGCAGAGAGTTTCGAGACGGTCTTAAACTCGCCATAGGTGGTGTTGTGCGCCTGTTCCAGCTCGTCATACTCTTCGGTCAGCTTTTTCATATCCACCTTGCCGTCCGGGAACTCCCCGGTCAGCTTGCGTCTGGCGGCGTAGAACTGTTTCAGTTCCGCTTCATGCTCTGCCTTGTACTTGGCTCTGGGCTTCAAACTTGATTTTCTGCAAGCCGTCATAGACAGGCTTCAATCTCTGGAAAGCAGCAGAGCTGTCATAGAGCTGCTTAATTGCTTTCATTCGGGCGGTCTGTTCGTCCAGCGTTTTCTTCAAGCTCTCTGTGGTAGCACTGTGTTCGCTGACACGGCTTTCCAAATCTTCAAGAGTGTAAATGCCGTTTGCCCGGAGATAATTGAAAGTCTCGTTCATCTCCTTTAGGTTGCTGACCTTGCCTTTCTGCGAATATGCCCCGGCTCTGCGGCTGGTGTAATAGGCGTTCAGCAGAGAAACAAGGTCGGGTGCCTGCGGCTTGGCAAGCTCCGCTTTTGCTTCGGCAATCCAATCGAACAGGAGAGCGATTTTCTTCTTAATGTCCCGGATAACGGCATTGGTGGCTTTGATCCAGCGGTTGAACTCGCCTTTCTCGGTGCGTATGCCTTTCTTCTCCATGGCCCGGACGGTTGCGCCCTCATGGACGGTGGGAAGAAGCTCCACGCCCTGACGCTCATAGCTCCGGTGGTCGATACGAACATCAATACCTTTTTCCGCAAACTTGGCGTTGCATAGCTCCGCCCATGTCTGCCGCCAGTATTCCAGCGTTTCGGGACTGCCCCAGTCGGTAGTGGGAACGGCGTTGAACACAAACTTTCCGTTCTGGTCCCGGATACGGTTGCCGTCCTCGTCCAGCTCATACACCCGGCGTTGCTTTAGTCCCCATTTGCCGTTCTGCTCGATGGGGCGGATGGGGCAAAGCACATGAAAATGCGGGTTTGGTATGCCGCCGTCCTCCCGGTCTGGCTGGTGTACGGCGAAGTCAACCACCATGCCACGGCTCACAAAGTTCTCCAACAAAAATTGCCTTGCAAGAGCGATGTTTTCCTCAAGGGAAAATTCATTCTGCAAGGCAATGTCAAAGCTGTATGCAAGCTGGGCGTTCTTTCCACGCTCGGCTTTTTCCACGGCGTTCCATAGGGTCTGGCGGTCTGCGTATTCTGGCGGTGCATGGGACGGCAGGAGAATGTCGGAGCAGATCACGCCGCCCTTGCGGGTGTAGTCGCTGTATTCGCCGTAATACTCGCTATACAATCGCTCCCCGGCACGGTAGGCGGCAGAAGCAATAGCGGACTGTCCTGCGCTTCGCTTAGTCTGCGTGACGCTCAGATGAAATAGTGCCATCGGCTTTCAACTCCTTTTCTCTGTTCGCTTGGTTGGTGTGAGTAATCGCCATGTGACGGACGGCTCGCTGGACTTCGGACAGAGAAAAGATGTGTTCCATCAGCTCCGTCATTTCGGTGCGTGTGAGATCTTTGACCTCCGGGGCAAGGCTCTCAATCGTGCCGCCCAGATTGCAAAGACGGTGGGTGCGCTTTTGTCTCTCGCCTTTCTCCAGATACTTCTTTCTGTTCTCCAGACGCTCCAGCTTGTGCTGTTCCTGTGCAAGCTGTGTCTCGGCTTGTTCCTTTTCGGCTCGGAGCTGATCGAGGGTTTTCGGTTTTGTCATTGTAATTGACCTCCTTTTTTGATTTTTGGGGATAAAAAAAAAGACCGTCAACTTTTCGCACATTGCGACCAGTCAACGGTCTGATTTTCGGTATTTATTTTTCCAAACTTGTTGGCGGCGAACAGCATTTCATGCTGTTTGCGGACGGCAAGTCCACAGGATAGCCGCTTTAGCGGCGCAAGTGTAGCCACCTTGACGGAACGAAGTGACGAAACATTCTCGGTCATGCAGTTTTTCTCTGCTGACCGGGAATGAAGCTCCGCAGGACGCACATACTCCCGATAGGAGAGTATAGAAGTGCGCCCTTTAGTTCCTAAAGGGATTTTCTTCTGACCCAAATTATATAAAATGTAGATCAAGACATTTCTAAGAGGTACTCTCAGATTTTCACAACATAAGGTTCATCTTCAATAATACCCTGATCGTGGGTAACAATGATAACCGTTTTACCTTCTTCATTGAGTTCGTGCAATAACCTCATAACAATATCTCTATTTTTCTTGTCAAGTGAGCCAGTAGGTTCATCTGCCAAAACAACAGAACATTTTTTCATCATAAGACGAGCTAAAGCAACTCTCTGTTGTTCACCACCGGAAAGCTGATAAACTTTTTTGTTAACTTCCTTTGATAACCCCACACGATTAAGAGCTTCTTTAAGTGATACTTTAGTTCGGCTTGATTTTTTAATCAAACTTAAATTTTCTTTAACTGTCTTATTTTCAAGCAGTGCAAAATTCTGAAAAAGAAACCCCACTGTATCCGCAAAAAAACTGTTTTTATTTTTAAGCCGGGTAATATTCAGCCCTTCGATTATGATACTGCCGCTATCCGGCTTTTTCGATACCACCAATCATATTGAGCAAAGTGCTTTTTCCACTGCCGCTATCCCCGCTGATTACTACAAAACTTCCATCCGGAATTTCCAAATTAAAGTTGGAGAAAATTATTTTCTCTCCAAACGCTTTATTTAAGCCACGAATTATAATCATAAACATCCACCCTTTCAAGGACTTTGAGATATTTGTTTTTTCAACCCACATAACATTTGTGAAAATGATTGCCATTTCAATAATGGTGAGCAATGCTCCAATCAGTAAAGCAATCCCGACACTTGCGTTAGATATAAAAATTGAAACAATGCAAATCAATATCACAACGGCTATATTTTCTAAGAGATTAACGGAAATAAATCTTTTGTGCCTTTCATAAAAGCGATAGCCCAAAACCTTTTTGAGGGAGATTTCCATCGCATTAAGTCTAAATTCCATTTTCACTTCAGATATGATGATAGCGATATCTAACAGCAATACTAATACGCAAAGAGAGCTTATAAAGCCAATCAGTTTCACGAGGAAACTATGACTATAAGTATAATCCTCCCCGACATTCGTCAGCATAAAATAGTGTGGACCAAGCTGTTCTGCATATTTTTTCTCATCATTACGAATTGTGCTTTCATCGCATCCGTAGATCACCTCACCATTATATGTTCCTGTTTCGATATAACTTGCATTCAAAGCAACAGCCTCATTTGCCTGATAAATAACAATCGGATTTGTTACTCTTGACAATCCGTCAATAGCCTCTTCTCTGTTCGAATTGAGATAATAAAATTGTTCTCTGCCAGAATATTCTTTATAAACAACACGCAGTTCTTCTGCATTTTGGGTAAGAGAGCCAATTTCCTCTTTTGCGATATCTTTGTACGATTCCGCATTTCTTCCCTTTGGCACGAAGACCACGATATCCTCTTTTTCATCATCTTCAGTAAGCATATCAGAAAACCCTTGTAGCATATCTCTGGCATTATGATTTACAAAAATATAATTATCCGTATCGCTTATCCGGCTGCCTATGCAGACCACCGGATTTATAGTGTTGTATTCATTTTCGTAAAGGTCATTCCAAAATTTGCTCTCTTTGGATTCCTCCTCATTTTCTTCAAAAGGAGGTTCAAGCTGCATAACTCCAAAATAATAATCATTATAATGATTTTCTAAAGAGTAGTGTTTGTAAGTAAATTACCTTGAATGCTACTGAGATTTGTAGTTATTGTAAAAATCGTCATAGCAGTAGCAAATACTTTAAGACCGTTCAGAAGATAAAACATACCTTTTTTATCTGAAGCATTGGCAAAGGCTTTTTTTACATCAAAGCGGACAAAAGCAGCATAAGGAATTACGGAAAGAACTGCTCCGGCACAATACACTGCCAAAATGAGATGATCTTCATACGCTCCCGATATAAATTGAGAAACAAGCAACTTTGCTAAGACGAATAATGCAGCATATGAAATCATATCAGCCACTACAGCTTTTAGAGCAATCACAGCAGCATTTTCGCCCAAAGAAGCTCGTACAACTACTTCCTTTTGTCTGCGTATCACCTCAATCACATTAAGTACAATCATCAATATGGCAACCAATCCCCAAACAATGAACATCATATCAGTTTCGGTTGATTGCCAAAACTCTGGCTGCGATATAGAATATTCTTTTGCCAAATCTTGATATGTGGCAATAATGTCATCATCATTACCGATATAGCTTACCATTATTTCCTGTCCATTGCCTGTGTTTTTTGACTTCTCTAAAATCTTCAAATTCTATTACGGTGATTCCACCTATCAAAGCCGTATATGTTTTTTCCTCAATATCCATTGTGCTTTTAAGACTATCCCGAACAACGGTATCATCACCATAAATATAAAGTCTTGTCTGATAATTAGAAACTCTCTGATTAAAAGTCGAAAAAATATGAACACCATGCTTCTCAGCTGTATCTTCTGCATTGGCTAAAAATGAATCCATATCGTCATTAGTAGTTGTGTATCTGGACGATAAATAATAAGCACCATTAAAGTTCCAGAGCATATTTTGATATACTTCAGCTTGCATAACAAAAGCAAAAATAATCGTAATCAACAGCAATATATTTCTTATATGTTTCATTTGAAATTCTTAAACCTCCTTTGAATAGGTAACAGACACACGATTGCCCAAAATACTAATATGGATTTTTTCATACAACCACATTCTCTTGTTAGATTCTAATTTTCCGTTTTCTTTATTCGCATAAATTGTACCATAAAACTCGTGAACAATTCTACCGCAACTTTGGACTATATGAGAAAAGTCCGAACAGTTTTCTGCCCGGACTTCCTCGCTCAATCATAAATCAATTCCGCTTTCACAATCTCCTCTGCCTGTGCCTTGCAAGCATTCATCTGACGCACCCATTCCATTTGGTTTTCGAGCTTTCAGCTGTTCGGTCACGCCGTACTGCTTTGCCAGTGACCGCACGATCAGCTCCATGCGGTTTCGTGCCGCTTCTTCAATCTCGGCGCAATGTTCAAAGAGCTTGTCGGATAGCGCCAGTTCATTGAACAGTATCGGGCGGTGCATTTCCAAATACGCCTTGCGAAGTCTGCCGTAGTGTCCGAGGGGCTTGGTCTTGCGGATAATGATGTTCGGGATAAGATAATCGCCGTTCTGTGTGTAAGTGATATTCATGCTAACTGCGCTCCTTTCATCGGCTCTCTCTGCGGTAAGCTGCTGACAGGGACGAACACGCCCTTTGCAATGTCCTCTGCACGAATGGCGGCTTTCTTGGCTTCGATTTCTGCCTTTTTTCTCCGCTTCTTGATTTTGTCCTCGTATCGTTTCTGCGCTCCGCTGGCTTTACGCTTCAAGTAGTTCTGATGAAGCCTGTCCTTGCGTTCCTCACGCTTGCGGATTTCCTCTAATTCTTCCGGGGTCAGCTCCACTTCTCCAAACGCCGGGGGAACGAAACGCCCGACAAAATTGAAGTAAATCTCGACCTCCTGTGTGGTCTGTATACTGCCTTTACGGTCACGCTCATGCACAAGGATTTTCTCGATAAACTCGTTGAGCATAGCAATGGTCAGCTTGTCGAAGTTCTCGTATTTGTCAATCAGAGCGATAAAACGGTCAGCGTCCTTTTCGTGCTTTTCATAACTCCTGATAGCCTTTTCCAGAGCAGAGATTTCAGCGGTAAGCTCGGACTGTTCCTTTTCGTATTGAGCGTCCAGAGTGGCGTATCTGCTGTCGGACAGCTTGCCTAAAATGTTGTCCTCATAGATTTTGCAGAGCAGAACTTCCAGATCGGAAACTCTCTGCTTTGCGGCGGCAAGGCGTGTCCGCTGTTTCCTGACCTCTGTGGTCTGCTGGCTGGACTGTGCTTCCTGCACCACACGGACAAACTCGGCTCGGTCATGCTTGGCATATTCTGCAATGGCTTTCAGCATTTCAGAGACAAGGGACAGCACCACATCTTCATTGATACGGTGCTGTGTGGCGCAGAGCTTTCCGACCGGGATTTTGCTGTACTGTGAGCAGGTATATTGAGAAATCCGCTTGCCGTTGTTGGTGCGGTGGACATACATCTTGCCGCCGCAATCGGCACAATAGAGCAAACCCGTGAGGGGAGCTGCTTCGCCCCAGCCGTCCGGGTAGCGTCTGACATTCCCACGGATTTTCTGCACAAGGTCAAAGGTCTGCTGGTCAATGATAGCTTCATGGGTATTCTCAAAGATCGTCCATTCGTCCTCAGAAACATAGTGGCTTTTCTTATCCTTAAAGTGCTTGCGGGTCTTGAAATTGATGGTGTGTCCCAGATATTCACGCTTTTCAAGAAGGTTGCAGATGGTGGAAGAACCCCAGCCGTACACATCTTTGAAAGTCTTGTTTTTGTTCACGCCCTCGCCGTGCTGGGCAAGGTAAGCGGACGGAATGAGGATTTTTTCTTCTTTCAGCTTGCTGGCGATCTGATACGGACCGTAGCCCTCAATCGTCATGGCAAAGATGCGCTTGACCACATCAGCGGCTTCGGGGTCAACCAACCATTGGTCTCTGGCTTCGTTCCAGAGATAGCCGTAAATGACTGTGCCTGTGAGGTGCTTGCCGGACTTGCCTTTGGACTGGAAAGTGGAACGGATTTTACGGCTGGTATCTCTGGCGTAATACTCGTTCATAATGTTGCGGAAAGGGGTAAAATCATCGTCACCTCTGGCACTGTCCACGCCGTCATTGATGGCGATAAGGCGAACGCCACGCTGACGCAGGATTTCCATAATCTGACCGACTTTCAGATAGTCACGTCCCAACCGGCTCATGTCCTTGATACACAGGTACTCCACATTCCCGGCTTCCACTTCTTTCATCATTGCTAAAAATCCGGGACGGTCAAAGCAGGTGCCGCTAATGCCATCGTCCGTGAAATGGACAATGTTTGTAAAACCCTGCCGTACGGCGAACTCCTCCAACATTGCCTTATTTGGTTGGATATGGAGTTGCTCTCACGCTGCTGGTCATCATCTTTGCCAAAGTCATCACGGCTCAGTCGTTCGTACAGAGCTGTGATTTTCTCGTTTTTTCTCATAACTTGCGCTCCTTTCTTCGGTTTTAGGTTGTGTGTTCTAAGAGACTTCCCAACCGCTTGATTAAGAAGTCTTTTAGAGCATACAACACCCGCCGCCAATTTGTATTTTCGGTACTGCTTCACCGCGAAATGGTCGGGGCTGCGTTCTTCCAAATCGGCAAAGAGCAGATCAACGGGGCTTTGGTATTCCTCGTCGTCCTCGCGTGCTTCGCTGGCGTTGATAAGTTCCAACAGGGTTGTAAAGTTCATTTCCTCGGCGGGGGCTTCGTACCAGATGTAGCCCACCAACGCGCAATACAAAAGCCGTTCTGCCTTTACCCAAAAATCTTCCGCGCTCTTTTTCTCCCTCGCCTTTGGTATTCGCTATCAACGTATTTACCAGCTTCAAAATATCTTTCTCGCTGCGGATATACACAAAGGGGTTGTAGTGCATAGATTTTTTGAAGTTAATCGTATTCAGTACCTTAATGCGGTAGCCCGCCCGTTGCAGCAGCTTCCCGCACTCGATTAGGACGGTGCCTTTCGGGTCGGTCAAGACGTAGGAGGAATGAAGCTGCATTAAATTAGGTTTGACAAAAAATCTTGTTTTTCCGCTGCCGCTGCCGCCGATCACGACGACGTTCTTATTTCTCGCGTACTTCGGCTGCTTCGGGCGGCTGTTCATGGTAAGCCGTTCGGTCTGCGTCAAAATGATGTTGTTTTGAAAATCCGGGTCGATATAGGGCTTTATATCTTCGGCGTTGCCCCATCGGGCAGAGCCGTACTCCGCGCCCTTGCGGTATTTCTTCGCGTTTTTCCCTTTGACATAGACTATCAAGCGGATAATCACCGCACCGACAATGCCGACAAGCAAATCCAACGGGTAAACGCTCGGCAAGGCGTTTTCAAAGGCTGCGGAAAATCCTTGTGTGATATTGAGTATCTTTTCAGAAATATCCGCGCCGGGGGCAAGCCGCACCGCCTGTCCGACTTTATCAAAGAGATAGACAAAGAACACATAGGGGATATTCGGAAGTATCAGCTTTTTGTAGTTGATCTGCTTCATATCTCGCGCCCCCTGTCCATTTTCTTTACCTTGTCGCGGGCGGCGTTAAGCTGCTTCGCCTTGTCCTTTGCAGCGGCAAGGGCTTTGCGGATAGAGGGCTTTTCTCCCGGTTCAGCTTCTTTGCGGAAAACTCTTGAAACGCTGCGGTCATAACGTCCGCGTCCCGGCCTTTGAAAACACAAGGTAACGGGTCTGCTCGCCCTTAACCTTTTTAGCGAAAATCTATGTTGTATTTCTTCGCGGTACTCTCAAAGGCTTTGATATTGCTGTCGGTGATCTCGATGTTGGAAACCCCCGCATTTTGCTTCATAAGCTGCCGCATGGTCTGTTTCCCATGCGCGGGTTTGCTTTTCTGCTCCAAAACTTTTGGATTGCTTTCTGTAACGCCTGTTCGGTAAGCCGCGCCGCGCCTTTTCCACTTTGACGTATAGGGCAATCGTTTTTGGGTTACTTCCTCCTGCAAGGTATCAACTCCTTTCCCGGTAAAGTGCGGCTATGCTCATTCGCCGCCGTATAAGTCGTGATTGACAAGGGCGGTATAGTAGCTGTCAATGGTACTCGGCGCGTTGAACAGCACCGCTTTTAGATACTGCTTGATGTTGCGCACTTTGGTTGTGTTCTCCCTCATGCAATCAAAACAAACTCAATATGGCTGCTGTTCAGCTTCATAAAACTTGGATTTCACCAGTTCGGCCGGGGTAGTCGTCCCCGGCAATACGGATTGTCTTTCGGGCTGTGCAGACGGTTTCCAGCATGATTTCTACAATCTCGTCCAAACGGTCTTTGTCAATTTTGCAGTTTTGAATGAGATGGTCGTATTCGATATTGTCCTTGATAATCTCCTGTAAATCTCTACTGCGCTATTGCTTTTCGCTTCCGTTCTTTTCCTTTCCGGCGGCGTAGCCGCTTCGCCATGCGCAAAGGGCAAGGGGTTTAGGGAATGGAAAGGAATGGAATCGGTAATTGATACATCAGTAATTGATTTTTCTTTACTTGATATATCTTTATTTAATTGCATTGGATTTTCCAACGTAGGTTTTCCTGCGTAGGTTTTTCCAACGTTGGATTATCAATGTTGGATTTTCCAATGTAGGTAAATCCAATATAGGCGGCTGTCCGCCGCTGGTAGCTGCTTCCGGCTCTCGCGGCTGCGGCTGCTCGTATATGACGTAATCTGCGCCCGCAAGCGTCCCTTTCGTCGCGCTCCCGGCTGCGCACGATATATCCGGCTTTTCGAGTTCCTTTACCGCTTCGCGGATTGCGTCGATCTTCTCCCGGTTGATATGGGATAAGCCCGCAAGGGTATAATCCCAATCTTCGGGCAGCGAAAGCATTTGCGACAACAAGCCCTTTGCCTTTAAGGACAATTCCTTGTTTCGCAAGTGGTGGTTGCTCATAACGGTATATCCCGTATTTCGCTCCACTCTGAAAACTGCCATATTTCCTCACTTCCTCTCTTGGTATGCGTGGACAATTAGAAAGCCGTTTTCGGCTGTTTTGGTATTGCAATATGCCCTTTGCCGTTTTCGCGTCTGCAAAGCCGCATGGCACAAGGGCTTTTGCCCGTCTATTTGTCCATGCTGGCGTGCGTTTTCCGCGTCCTTTTGCCGGGGCAATAGGGACACTCTTTGAAAACGCAAAACTCATATTTCCATTCGTGGGCGGTAGAAACGGCAAGTACCGCAATCTTCATCATCTCCGGCACAACCGGATTGATAGCGGTCAAATCCCGGCTTCTGCTGCATGATCAGTTCAAACGCCCGCTGCTTGCCCTTTGTGAAATACATTCCGGCTGCACCTCCTTTCCTGCGGGCATAAAAAAACGGCGTTACTTTCTCCCCCAAAGGGGTTAAGGTAACGCCGCTTGTGTGCGTATTCAGTTTTTAACACATTCCCTGTCTATCCGCTGTCCGCAAAACCATTGATTTTATTAGCTTTTTGCCGCTATCGCTATCACACCTCATTATTTGACCGTCCGGCATGGAATGAACTTGTTTCCGGCGTAAAGGACGGAAAGATCACGACTGTTATTGTCAAAGACCTTAGCCGGGTTGGGCGTGACCATCTTCAAGTCGGCTTCTTTACAGATATTCTCTTTCGAGAAAAGAAGTTCGTTTTATTGCCGTTGGTAACAGCATCGACAGTAACGATCAGCAGAGCAACGAATTTGCACCGTTCCTGAATATTATGAACGAGTGGTATGTCCGTGATACCAGCAAGAAAATTAAGGCTGTTCTAAAATCAAGAGGTATGTCCGGAAAGGCACACACCAGCAATTCACCCTGCTATGGTTATGTCAAAGACCCAGAAAACCCAGATCATTGGGTTGTGGATGAAGAAGCGGCTGCGATTGTCCGAAGGATTTTTCAAATGAGCATAGACGGCAAAGGTCCCTATGAAATTGCAAGATGCCTTGCAGAAAGCAAGGTCGAGCGTCCCTCGTACTATCTCGCCAAGAAAGGAATAGGGAATCATCAATCAGATTGTGATTATAACAATCCCTATATGTGGCGAGGAAACACAGTTGCCTCGATACTTGATCGTCTTGAGTACACTGGCTGCACTGTAAATTTTCGCACCTACAAAAAATCGTACAAGGAGAAAAAGTCCCAAAAGGCTGATAAAGCAGATTGGGTGATTTTTGAAGGAACACAAGAACCGATTATCGACAAAGAGACGTGGAATATCGTTCAGGGACTACGCAAGAATGTTAGGCGTGCAGACTCTAGGCGAAGCGAATCCCTTACCGGAAAAGTCATTTGTGGAGAATGCGGTTCTGTAATGTACAATCATCGTCGGAAGAACGGAAGAATACGAGTTTACTACACGCCCAAAGGTGAACGGAGAGAGCTTTAGCAAACCAGAAGATTGTTATTCTTGTTCCCAAAATGCTCTCGGTCGTCAAAAATATCAGAAAGTTTGCTCGTGCCACGCTATCCGAACTTCCGCCCTCAGAAAATTGCTCTTGAGTG